>HHCFR02800__coassemble_3452_pt1 | contig 9332 bp, 6 predicted proteins | sample HHCFR02800__metabat2_high_PE_036 | metagenome-assembled genome bin HHCFR02800 | reverse complement strand
AAAAATGAGATAAAGAAAATAAAGGATAAAGAGGAAAAGCAGAAAGCCGAGAGTGCCGCAACACTGAATCAGTGGAGAAATTTCACAATAAACGATACGTATGTTCCCGGTTCTGTGTTCAAGACGTTTATTGCCGCAGCAGCGCTGGAGGAGAATGTTGTAACCCCTGAAACCACTTACACTTGTACCGGTTCAATTAAGGTAGACGTTCACACAATGAACTGTCACTATCATGCCGGTCACGGCACACAGACATTTGCTCAGGGACTTGCAAATTCCTGCAACCCGTTTTTCATCACAGTCGGTCAGAAACTCGGCGTGCATAATTATTTCAAATATTTCGACGCTTTCGGTTTTACCCAGATTACCGGAATAGACCTGCCGGGTGAAGCGACTCCTCAGTATTATAAAGAGGACGAATACGGTATTGTTGAGTTGTCCTCAGCTTCCTTTGGTCAGACAAACTCGCTGACGCCTATTCAGGTTTGCACAGGACTTTGCGCTATTGCAAACGGCGGCAAGCTTGTTCAGCCTTACCTTGTTTCATCAATCGTTGATGCCGACGGCAAGACCGTTAAAAAGACGGAACCAAAGGTGATTCGTCAGGTTATCAGCAGTGAGACCTCCGAAACAGTACGTGAAATGATGAAGGGCGTTGTTGATAACGGAACGGGAAAGAACGGTTACGTTGCCGGTTACAGAGTCGGCGGAAAAACCGGTACATCTACAAAGCTCGGTGAATCGAAAGAGGGTGAGGGAGATAAATACATAGTTTCCTTTGCTGCTATAGCACCCAGTGACGATCCTGAAATAGCAATGATAATCATTATTGATGAGCCTAATCAGGACCTCGGCGGCGGCGCTCTTTGCGCTCCGATTGCATCCGAAGTTATTGAAGAAGCAATGAGCGTTCTTGGAATCGAGCCGAAGTATGATGACGAGGAAATAGAGAATCTGTCATCGTATACGCCGAACGTTGTAGGCGAAACTCTTGAGGACGCAAAAACTCAGCTCAAGCAGTACGGACTCGAATATACGGTAATCGGAGACGGCGACACGGTAACAAGACAGTGCCCCACAAGCGCCGGAACGATTCCGTCGGGTGGAACGGTTTATATCTATACAGATGACAGCGATAAGAAAATGACCACAGTGCCCGACTTTACAGGGCTTACGGTAAACGAGGCTAAGAGCCTGGCAAAGACAAATAATCTTAATATTGAAATAAGCGGAAATGATATCAGCAGCGGTTCCGTAATAGCGGACAGACAGAGCGATGACAAGGGCGTTTCTGTTGAGCAGGGAACAGTTATTACGGTTACGTTTAAAAATACAGAAAGTGTACTTGACTAAAAATAAACGGCTGTGCCGGTGTGAAAGGGAAATGAGTAATGAAGCTCTCGGAAATGTTAAAAGGTATTGAAGTTAAAAATTCATACACAGATACTGAAGTGCTTGATGTAACACAGGACTCCAGACTTGTAAAGGAGGGGTCGCTCTTCGTATGCATTAAGGGTGCGGCATTTGACGGTCACAGCGTAGCTGCTCAGATGCTCGAACAGGGAGCCGCAGCAGTTGTTGTGGACCACGATCTGGGACTGTCAGGTCAGGTAATAGTTGATAATTCAAGAGCGGTATATTCGCTTTTGTGCGCTAATTTCTTCGGCAATCCGGCAGATAAGCTCAAGCTGATAGGTCTTACAGGTACTAACGGCAAAACCACTACAACCTTTTTGATAAAGCAGATACTTGAACATGCTGGCAAAAAGGTAGGTCTTATCGGTACTGTACAGAATATGATAGGGGATAAAATATATCCTGCTAAATTCACAACTCCTGACCCGTATGAGCTTCAGAAACTGTTTTCAATGATGGTGGAAAACGGTTGCGAATACTGCGTAATGGAGGTATCTTCTCAGGCACTTGCCCAGGGCAGGGTCAACGGACTGAGATTTACCTTGGCTGCATTTACAAACCTTACACAGGACCATCTTGATTACCATAAAACATGGGAAAATTATTTTAATTCAAAGCGTATTCTTTTTGAAAACGCAGATATTGCAGTAACAAATGCGGATGATGAAAACGGACTTCGTATAGTTGAAGGTCTTAATTTTGACAAGGTCGTAACATATGCTGTAAATACCAATGACGCAACCTACGTTGCTAAAAATGTTGCCTTTAAGGCGACAGGAGTTGAATATGAGCTGGTTGGAGACAGAATCGGCAGATGCAACTGTCCGATACCCGGCAGATTTTCAGTTTATAATTCTCTTTGCGCCGCCACCTGTGCGCTTACTCTGGGAATTCCCTTTGACGACGTCCTTGATGCCATCAGCAAATCAAAGGGTGTTAAAGGCAGAATTGAGGTTGTGCCCACAGGCGGACGTGATTTCACAATAATAATCGACTACGCTCATTCGCCTGACGGACTTGAAAATATCATCTCATCCCTTCAGGAGATAGCCAAAGGCAGAGTAGTAACACTCTTTGGCTGCGGCGGCGACAGGGATAAAACAAAACGCCCGAAAATGGGCAAGATTGTTGCAGAACTTTCCGATTTCTGTATAGTAACGTCGGATAACCCGCGTTCGGAAAAACCGGGCGATATTATTAAGGATATCCTTGTGGGTTTGGAAGGAATCGATACACCGCATGTAGTTATAGAAAGCCGCAGGGATGCTATTGAATACGCTATCAAAAATGCTCAAAAAGACGATATAATCCTTCTTGCCGGAAAGGGTCATGAGACATATCAGATTCTTCCCACAGGAACGATTCATTTTGACGAAAGAGAAGTAGTTGCCGAAATTCTTGAAAAACTCGGCTGATATTAAGAATTATGGAAAAATTAAAATTAAGCGAAATTGCCGCCGCCTGCAACGGTACGTATAATACCGACTGCGAGATAAACGGCGTTTGTATCGACACAAGAAAAATAACCAAAGGCTGCTTGTTTATCTGTATTAAAGGCGAAAGGTTTGACGCACATCAGTTTGCCGCCGAAGCGCTTGAAAAAGGCGCCGCCGCAGTAATGATTCATCAGAAAACCGATGTTGACGGTTCGTTTGTTATGGTGGACGATACGTCAAAAGCGCTTTTGGCGCTGGGCGGATATTACCGCTCAAAATTTGAACTTAATCTCGTAGGGCTCACAGGCTCGGTGGGCAAGACCACTACCAAGGAATTTGTGTATCTTGTGCTTAATGAAAAATTTAAGACCGTTAAGACGCTGGGTAACCTCAATAATGAAATCGGTTTACCGCAAATGCTGTTTCATCTTGACAGCAGTACTCAGGCGGCGGTTATTGAAATGGGTATGAACCATTTTGGCGAAATTCACAGGCTGACCGCAGCGGCAAAGCCCACTATTGCACTTATTACGAATATAGGCACCTCGCATATTGAAAACCTCGGCTCAAGGCAGGGAATACTTAAAGCCAAGCTTGAAATACTTGACGGGCTGGAAAAAGGTTCAACGCTTATACTTAACGGCGATAACGACCTGCTTAAAGAAGTAAAAAACGACGACTATAATATACTTTTCTTCGGTGTGGAAAACGGTGATTTCAAAGCTAAGAACATCTCCTCATCGGAAAATGAAACATCATTTGATGTGGAGTATTTCGGCAAAACTCAGCGTCTTGTGATACCTACAATCGGTATTCATAATGTATATAATGCCCTTGCTGCTTTTGCTGTTGGCTATTGCCTTGGCATTGAACCTGAGAAATGTGCCGACGGGCTTAAAAAATATACGCCTGAGGGTATGAGACAAAAATCAGTGGTAAAAAACGGCGTTACATTTATTGAAGACTGCTATAACGCAAGCCCCGACTCTATGAGAGCGGCTGTAAACACGCTGGCAGGAATCACAGCAAACAGGAGAATCGCCGTATTTTCCGACATGCTGGAGCTTGGCGACTATTCCGAAACAGCTCACAGAGAAGTGGGCAGAATGACGGCTGAGGCAGGAATTGATTATCTTCTTACCGTGGGCGATATGAGCAGATTTACAGCGCTGGAGGCTAAGGAGTGTAAAATGGAAAACGTCTTCCATTTTGATACAAAGCAAGAGCTTACCGAAAAGCTTTTAGAGATAATAAAAGCCGGTGACGCAGTAATTTTCAAGGCTTCAAGAGGTATGAAACTTGAGGATGTGATCCATAGTTTATATGACAGGTGGGGAAAATAAATGAATACTACAATTGCTCTGATTATAAGTATAGTAATATCCTTCGGCGTCACAGCCGGACTTGGCTTTATTATCATTCCGTGGCTTAGAAAGCTGAAATTCGGCCAGACTATTTTAGATATAGGTCCGTCGTGGCACAAGTCAAAGCAGGGCACGCCTAATATGGGCGGACTGATGTTTATAATTGGTATAATCCTTTCCTTTGCCGCCACTGCCGTTACCGTTCATCTAACAGGCGGCAACCTTGAAAGCGAGTATTCAAGCCTCATCACAGGACGTGAAACAGTTTTGATGATTGCAGGCTTAGTACTTGCGCTGGGTTGCGGACTTGTAGGCTTTACCGACGATTTTATCAAAATCAAGCTTAAGAGAAATGAGGGACTGACGGCAAAGCAAAAGACTATCGGTCAGGTTATTATGACTGTAGGTTATATTCTGACTCTTTGGCTTTCCCACAACACAAGCTGGTATATTCCGTTTTTCGGAACAGTGAATTTTGAAAAGAATCTGTTTACTGCTATTGTGTTCTGGGCAGTTTCGTTCTTTATAATTTACGGATGTATAAATTCCGTTAACCTTACTGACGGTATTGACGGACTTTGCTCCTCAGTAACCGCAACAGTTGCCATAACGTTTATCGTTATTGGTTTTATTCAGAATTTTACAGGAATGAAATTATTCGCAGGAGCTCTTCTGGGCGGCGTTCTCGGCTTCCTTTGCTGGAACTGGAATCCTGCAAAGACCTTTATGGGCGATACCGGCTCACTTTTCCTGGGCGGTATGGTGGTTGCTCTCGGTTATATGTGCAAGTGCCCGCTTCTGCTTCTGCCGATTGGAATTGTTTACGTGTGCGAAACTCTCAGCGATATAATTCAGATTGGTTATTTCAAGCTAACTCACGGCAAGCGAGTATTTAAAATGGCGCCCATTCACCATCATTTTGAAATGTGCGGCTGGAAAGAGAAAAAGATATGCGTAGTATTTTCCGCCGTAAATGCAGTGGGCTGTATAGTGGGAGTTATTCTTCTTTATTTCGGTATTGTGAAATAATATTGTATCCCGATGCGGTGACTGCTGTTCAGCGCACGGGATATTTTGGCTTATTTATATTTGAAATGCGGAAAATTGCCGCTGTAATTTTTTAGAAAGGAGTGTACTGAATGTCTGGAAAAACATCAGGTGACGGAAATAAAATTATCAAATCACGTGTCAAAAGCATTAAAGGCTTTACCAAGGAAGATTTTTTTATTACCGGCAGCATTGATATTCCGTTTCTTGCGCTTACCATAGCGCTGTTGACAATAGGACTTATTATGCTCTTTTCGGCGACATATCCGTATGCTTACTATAATAACAATCACGATTCATACTACTATTTTACACGTCAGTTTATTTTTGTCGTTGTGGGACTTGTGGCAATGTTTATAATGTCAAAGATAAATTATAAGTGGCTTATGGTAGCAAACCTTCCTTACCTTGCGGTTACTTTGATTTGTCTTGTCATCGTACTGTTTTATCACACCAATATTCCCGGTGCCGACGGCTCAAGCTTTAAGAGGTTCATTCCGCTTCCCGGAGGGCTTACTTTCCAGCCGTCAGACTTTGCTAAATTTGCAATCATACTGCTTTTTGCAGTTTATATAAGTAAGTATTATAACAGGATGAAAACATTCAAGTACGGCATATTATATCCCCTGGGAATAATCGTAATGTTCTGCGGACTTATTTTTCTGGAGCACCATATGTCATGTACTATTTTGATGTTTCTTATCGGTGCCACAATGATGTGGGTCGGCGGCAGCGACTGGAAGTTGTTTGCTTTCGGAGCGGCGGTTTTGATAATTGTTGTTGTTATTGTTATCTCTTTTCCTGAACTGCTTGAGAGTTATGCAGGCGACAGAATCAAGGCATGGCTTGACAAGGACTATGACCCTACCGGAAGCAGATGGCAGACAAATAACTCCCTTTATGCCATAGGTTCAGGCGGATTTTTCGGAGTGGGACTCGGTAATTCAAAGCAGAAATATCTCTACGTGTCCGAGCCGCAGAACGACTTTATTTTCTCAATTGTGTGCGAGGAGCTCGGATTTATCGGAGCTGCCGCAATAATTATTCTGTTCGGCGCACTGGTAGCAAGGGGCTTTTACATTGCGGCAAGATGCCATGATAAGTTCGGCTCACTGCTGATTATCGGCATTGTTTCGCAGATAGGACTTCAGGTGGCGCTGAATATTATGGTAGTTACAGATACTATACCGAATACGGGTATCGCTCTGCCGTTCTTCTCTTACGGAGGTACTGCTATGCTGGTACTGCTGTTTGAGATAGGAGTGGTCTTGTCCGTGTCGCGAAAAGCGAGCCAAAAAAAGGTTTAGCGACGGCAGGGAATAATTTGAACTATAAAACAGACGGGAGTGTAAGGCTATGAAAATTTTATTCGCAACCGGCGGAACGGCAGGACATATAAATCCTGCGCTCGCCGTGGCTTCTTATATAAGAGAAACACAAAAGGACGCCGAAATTCTTTTTATCGGAACTAAGGACCATATGGAATCCACCCTCGTTCCGAAAGCAGGATTTGATTTTAAAACGATAGATATATCAGGCTTTAGGCGTTCTTTCTCTCCAAAGGCAATCGCTCATAATCTGAAAACAGTTGTAAGGATAATGAAATCCTCAGGTGAGAGTAAAAAAATAATAAACGAATTTAAACCCGACGTAGCTGTGGGTTTTGGGGGTTACGTCTCAGGTCCGGTGCTTCAGACAGCGGTTAAAATGGGTATACCCACCTGTATTCATGAGCAAAACGCATTTCCCGGCATAACGAATAAAACCCTTGCCAAAGAGGTGGACAGGGTAATGCTTACCGTTGAGGACGCTGCAAAATACCTTGACTCAAAGAACAAACCTGAGGTAACAGGTCTTCCTGTAAGAGGCGAGCTCCTTAATGCAGACAGGGAAATGTCCAGAGCTCAGCTCGGTATACCCGATGATAAATTCCTGGTCCTTTCCTTCGGCGGTTCTCTCGGAGCAGAACCAATCAACGAGGCTATGTATGATATTCTTCTAAAGAGTGCTGAAACAGGAAGGTACTGCCACATTCATTCAGTCGGTACTAACGGCGGCAAATATCTTGAAAAGTTTGAAAAACAAGGATTTATAAACGGCAAAAAAGGCACGGTTGAGGTCCGTCAGTATATTGACAATATGGACGTGTGCATGGCAGCCGCTGATCTTGTTATCGGCAGAGCAGGGGCTTCGTCCTTGTCTGAAATAGAGGCAATGGGCAAAGCTTCAATCCTCATCCCGTCGCCCTACGTTTCAGAAAATCATCAGTATCATAATGCAATGGCGCTGGTAAACAGAAATGCCGGATTTATAATTGAGGAAAAAGATTTGAACTCGGACGTGCTGGGCAAAAAAATAGACGAGCTGTTGTCCGACGCAAAACTTCTTAAATCAGTCGGACAAAACGCCAAAGCAATGGCGGTGACTGATTCGCGTGAGCGCATAGCTCAGATAATACTTTCACTGATTAAGTGATAACGCTTGATAAACGTATGGCTTTTTACGATTAATGGCAAAAAATACACCTGTGCATAGGATGTATGGCAATAAGATTTTCTTATTCCCATATGATGCAGAGGTGATAAAGTGGAAATATTCAAAATTTCAGGTCAGGTTCCGCTTAAAGGCGAGGTGGAATTGCACGGGGCAAAAAATTCTGCACTGCCTATTTTGTGCGCCTGCGTTCTTGTAAAAGGCGAGTGTGAAATACATAATTGTCCCGATCTCAGCGACGTAAGAACAACCATAAGAATTCTTGAAAGCCTTGGCTGTAAGGTTAAAAGACAGGGGGATACCGTAACGGTTGACTCATCAGAAATTACAGGCTCACAGATTGATGAGAACGTTATGCGTACTATGCGCTCCTCAATATTGTTTTTAGGTTCGCTTGTTTCAAGAACCGGTTGTGCTTCAATTTATCTTCCGGGTGGATGCGACATAGGAGCAAGACCGGTTGATATGCATATAAGCGCCCTTAAAAGTCTTGGCGCGGCTGTTAAGGAAAACGGTTCCTCAATAACCTGCTGTGCCGATAAAATTACCGGAACAAAGATAATTCTGCCATTTGCCTCCGTGGGCGCAACAGAAAATATAATGATAGCCGCGGCGGTGTCCGTAGGCAGAACAACGATAGTAAACCCTGCAAGAGAGCCGGAAATATGCGACCTTGCAGAATTCCTTAATAAATGCGGCGCGCGTATCTATGGCGCAGGGGAGAGCATTGTTGAAATCGAGGGCGTAAGCTCTCTTCACCCATGCGAGCACAGAATAATTCCTGACAGGATTTTAGCGTCAACATACATGAGCGCCTGCGCTATAACCGGCGGCGATATTGTAATAAACGACGTCAGACCAACGCATCTTTCTCCGGTTTTTCCGGTGTTTGGCGAAATGGGATGCAGGTTATACCTTGAACATAATAAACTGAAAATACAGGCGCCCAAAAGGCTCAGAAGAGTAAAAATGATAAAAACAATGCCTTACCCGGCATTTCCCACCGATTCTCAGTCGCTTGTTACGGCGGCGCTTACAGTGGCACGGGGAACGTCGGTGGTAAAGGAAAATATATTTGAAAACAGGTTCAGATTTGTAAATCAGCTCAACCGTTTCGGTGCTGATGTTCAGGTCGAGGAACAGATGGCTGTAATAAACGGTGTTAAATCACTGCACGGTGCTGATGTGTATGCCACCGATTTACGCGGCGGTGCGGCATTGGTGATAGCAGGATTGGCAGCCGAGGGGAACAGCATTGTCCGCAGTATCAGGCACATAGACAGGGGATACGCAGAATTTGAAAAAAGATTGCAGCAGTTAGGCGCTGATATCAAGAGGGTTAAAGATGAAGAAATCAGAGAAGAAAAAGGGCCCGCAGTCCAAAAGGAAACAGAAAGCTTATAATGGCTCTGAAAATTTATATGACCTTGGAATCGAGCCTCCGAAATTATACAGGGATTCTCAGAAGGCAGAGTATTCATATAATAAAAAGGTCAGCAAGAGGAGCAGACGCACTGAAGAGCTGACAAGATCCGAGAAACGACAGCTGGACAGCAAGAAACGCAAAAAACGAAAT
>HHCFR02800__coassemble_3451_pt1 | contig 9332 bp, 9 predicted proteins | sample HHCFR02800__metabat2_high_PE_036 | metagenome-assembled genome bin HHCFR02800 | reverse complement strand
GAGGATTTTGAGGACGCCGATTATATAGCATTTTTCTCCCCGATATACAATAACTTTTTCCCGGCGCCGCTGAAAGCGATAATAGACAGATTTCAGCGCTACTACAGTGCCAGATTCAAACGCGGGGCAAAGCCTCCGATAAAAAAGCATAAAAGAGTCGGTGCCGTTATTGTCAGCGGCTCAAATGCAAGACAATGCGCCGACTATATGATTTCCACACTAAAGCAGTCCTTTAGCGTGCTGAACGGCGAGGTGTGCGCCCGTTATTATATTCCTAACACCGATACGGGATGCTATACATATAACCTGACAGAGCTGAATAAATTCGTTCATTTTCTTAAAGGTGAATAAGAAAAATTAAAGGGAGGAGCGTTCCTCCCTTTTTTCGTTCACATATAATTTATATATTAAATATTGCATATTAATATTTTACATGATATAATTGAATGAATTTATTGTGGAGAAGTATATATGATTATTCTCGGAATTGATCCCGGTTACGCCATTGTCGGCTGGGGCGTTTTGGAATACAAGGCAAACAGATTCAGAGGGCTCGGCTACGGAGCAATTACAACCCAGGCGCATACTTCGTTTCCCCTCAGATTACAAACGATTTATAACGATATGTGCTATCTGTTTGAAAAATATAAGCCCGATGCCATGAGCATGGAAAAACTGTTTTATAATAATAATGCAAAAACTGTTATCGACGTTGCCCAGGCAAGGGGAGTGATAACCCTTGCGGCTCAGAATTACGGCGTTTCAATTTATGAGTATACTCCGCTTCAGGTCAAGCAGTCGGTAGTAGGCTATGGCAGAGCTGAAAAAAAGCAGGTGCAGGAAATGACAAAGGTCATTCTTGGACTTGACAAAATTCCTAAGCCCGACGATACCGCCGACGCTCTGGCAATGGCAATATGCCACGGTCATTGCAGCGGGTCAATTATGGGCAGACTTTAAGGTGGGATAAATAATATGCTTTATAATATTAACGGTGTTCTTACCGTCACCGACGTAAATTATATTGTCGTGGAATGCGGCGGAGTCGGCTTCAAATGCTTTACCACCCTCAATACCGTCAAAAATATCGGCAGAGTGGGCGATAAGGTAAATGTGTTTACGTATCTTAGCGTTCGTGAGGATGCGCTGGACCTTTACGGCTTTTCAACTGTTGAGGAGCTTGAATCCTTTAAATTGCTTATAACCGTGTCCGGCATAGGTCCTAAGGCGGCAGTGTCGATTCTTTCTGAGCTTTCACCCGACAGGCTTGCAGTTTGCATAGCTTCAGGCGACGCCAAGGCTATAATGAGAGCCCAGGGAGTCGGCAAAAAAACAGCGGAAAGAGTAGTTCTTGAGCTTAAGGATAAAATGGGCAGCATTTCCGTAAGCGGCAATTCGCAGGCAGTGGCAAACGCCGCATCAGCCTCCGAAAACAGTGTCAGCGCAGAAGCGGTTGAGGCTTTGGTGGCGCTGGGATTTTCTCAGACGGATGCTTCAGTCGCAGTAGGCGCTATGGATAAATCGCTGTCGGTTGATGAAATGATACGACTCGGGCTTAAACAGCTTGCCGGGAATTTATAGGAGATAGGTTATGCAGGAAACTGAAATGGATTTTGAAAACAGAATAATAACGTCTGATTTCATCCCTGAGGACAGGGATATTGAAAGTTCCCTCAGACCTAAGATTCTGGATGACTATATCGGTCAGGATAAAGTCAAGGGAAACCTTAAAATATATATTGAGGCGGCAAGAGGCAGAGGCGAAGCCCTCGACCACGTTTTGCTTTACGGTCCTCCCGGACTCGGTAAAACCACCCTTGCAGGCATTATCGCCAATGAAATGGGAGTAAATATCAGAGTAACCAGCGGACCGGCAATAGAAAAGCAGGGCGACCTTGCGGCGCTTCTGACCAATCTTCAGGAAGGCGACGTGCTTTTTATTGATGAGATTCACCGCCTTAACCGCCAGGTTGAGGAAGTGCTTTATCCTGCCATGGAGGACGGAGCACTGGATATTATTATCGGCAAAGGACCTTCGGCTCGTTCAATAAGGCTTGACCTGCCGCATTTTACGCTGATAGGAGCCACCACAAGAGCAGGTCAGCTCTCAGCTCCGCTACGTGACAGATTCGGCGTTATCTTCAGATTGGAGATGTACAGTACCGAGCAGCTTGCCACTATTGTAAAGCGAAGCGCAGGCATTCTCGGCATCGCTATTGACGACGACGGAGCCGCCGAGATAGCCTCACGTTCAAGGGGAACACCACGTATAGCCAACAGACTGCTTAAAAGAAGCAGGGATTTTGCCCAGGTGAAGTATGACGGAGTAATAAGCCGTCAGGCGGCTGTTGATGCTCTGAGCAGAATGGAGATAGATGAGCTGGGACTTGATAATATTGACAGGGTGCTGCTCACAACAATGATTAAAAATTATAATGGCGGACCGGTAGGACTTGAGACTATTGCTGCCGCTATAGGCGAAGAAGCTGTTACTATAGAGGACGTTTACGAACCCTATCTTATGCAGATAGGCTTTCTTTCCAGGACGCCGAGAGGGCGGTGCGCAACAGCGCTTGCATACAGGCATCTTGGTATCGAACAGGACGGTCAGCAGAGCCTGTTATAAATTTAATTGCGGATAACTGAAAAAGAAAAAAGAGGTTTTATTTATGGGTAGATTATTCGGAACAGACGGTGTGCGCGGCATAGCAAACGAGAGCCTTACGCCTGAACTTGCGTTACAGATAGGCAGAGCGGCGGCAAAGGTGCTGCTTAGGGAAAGCAAATCATCAAAGCCGACAATACTTATAGGCAAGGACACAAGAGCGTCGGGTGATATGCTTGAGGCGGCGCTTACCGCAGGTTTTACTTCCGTAGGATGCAACGTACTTTCAGTAGGCGTTGTGCCGACTCCGGCTGTGGCATATCTTGTTTGCAAATACGGCTGTGAGGCGGGAGTAATGATTTCAGCTTCCCACAATCCGTGCGAATATAACGGCATTAAGATTTTCCAGAAAACAGGATATAAGCTTGATGATTCAATTGAAGAGGAAATCGAAGCTATTATACTTGATAACGCTGAGGAAATTCCTGTTATGACCGGCGGAGCAGTAGGAAACAGGCTCTATTGCAAAACAGCCGTTAAGGATTATGTCGAGCATGTAGTATCCACCACAAGCGTAAGATTTGACGGACTTTCAATCGCTCTTGACTGCGCAAACGGCAGTGCTTCAGTATGCGCAAAGGAGATATTTACTTCTCTCGGCGCTAAGTGCATTATGCTTTCGGATACTCCTGACGGAGTAAATATTAACCATAATTGCGGTTCAACTCATCCTGAGGAGCTTATGAGATTCGTTAAGGATGCCGGTCTTGATCTCGGTCTTGCCTTTGACGGCGACGCTGACAGAATGCTTGCAGTTGACGAAAACGGCGAGCTTGTTGACGGCGATAAGGTAATCGCTATTTGTGCCAAGAGAATGAAGGACGAGGGCAAGCTTGCAAAGAATACTGCCGTAGTAACCGTTATGAGTAATATGGGATTTTTCAAATTCTGTAAAGATAACGATATCGACTGTGCAAAAACAGCAGTAGGCGACAGATATGTGCTTGAAAGAATGCTCAAGGACGGATATAATATCGGCGGCGAGCAGAGCGGTCATGTAATATTCCTTGATTACGCCTCTACCGGTGACGGCGAGCTTTCAGGCGTTCAGCTTTTGGAAACCGTTGTAAAATCCGGCAAGAAGCTCTCAGAGCTTGCAAAAATTATGCGTGTTTATCCCCAGGTTCTCATTAACGTAACAGTAACCCCTGAGGGCAAGCAGAAATACAATAACGACGAATATATAATCTCAGCCGTACAGCAGGCTGAAATGGAGCTTTCAGGCGAGGGAAGAGTTCTGGTGCGTGTCAGCGGAACGGAACCCCTTATAAGAGTAATGCTTGAGGGCTCGGATATAGACCAGATAACTAAGCTCGGCAACGCCATAGCGGATGTTGTTCGTGAAAGATTATCATAATAATTGCAATATTTGATTGGAATACAGTAAATGAGATATTCAACTGACTGGAAAGACTATGAGCTTATCGACTGCTCAAGCGGCGAAAAGCTTGAACGCTGGACAAGGGAGATATTGATTCGCCCCGACCCCCAGGTAATATGGAAAAGTGAAAGGGAAAACAGACTGTGGTATCAGCCCTCAGCCAAGTATGTGCGTTCACGCACAGGCGGCGGCAAATGGCAGGTCTATAAGCGTATGCCCGACGCCTGGCAGGTGAAATATAAGGACCTGAGCTTTGTTGTCAGAACAATGGGCTTTAAGCATACAGGTCTTTTTCCGGAGCAGGCAGTCAACTGGGATTATACAAGACAGCTTATCCGCAACAGCGGCAGGGAAGATGTCAAGGTTCTCAATCTCTTTGCCTATACAGGCGCCGCAACTGTTGCCTGCCTTAAGGAAGGGGCGCAGGTGGTGCACGTGGACGCATCAAAGGGTATGGTCCAGTGGGCAAAGGAGAACGCCAAACTCAGCGGAGTTGAAGAAGAGAGCGTGCGCTGGATAGTGGACGACTGCATGAAATTCGTTCAGCGTGAAATTCGCCGCGGCAATAAATACGATATTGTTATTCTCGACCCACCGAGCTACGGCAGAGGTCCCAAAGGCGAGATATGGCACCTGGAGGACAGCATTTACGATTTTGTAAAGCTTGTGCGCGACGTCCTTTCTGACGAGCCTTTAATGGTGCTTCTTAATTCCTATACAACAGGACTTTCCGCATCGGTTATGAAATATATACTTGACGACGTTATCACCTCTGAAAAAGGCGGCAAGGTTACCGCCGATGAAATCGGTCTGCCGCTATCTTCAAAAAACCGCATACTCCCGTGCGGAAGCTCGGCAATATGGACAAAGGATTGACAGATATATAAAATGAATTTAATTGAATTTAAAAATGTAGATTTTTCATATTATCTTGACGATGAGAATGAGCAATCTGAGTCAAATGAAATAAAAGTGCTTGAAAATTTTAGTCTTGTTATAGAAAAAGGCTCTTTCACTGCAATCCTCGGTCATAACGGCTCAGGAAAATCAACCATTGCCAAGCTGACAAACGGCATATTGTTCGCTAAAAACGGCGAGGTAATCGTCGACGGTCAGGTGGCACGTGAAGACGATTCCATTTTTGATATACGAAAAAAAGTCGGAATGGTGTTTCAAAATCCAGATAACCAAATCGTTTCTTCAATAGTTGAGGAGGACGTGGCTTTCGGCGTGGAAAATCTCGGCATACCATCCGATGAGTGCCGCCGCAGGGTTGATGAGGCGCTGAAAACAGTCGGAATGTACGAATACAGGACAAAGGCGCCCAGCAAGCTTTCAGGCGGTCAGAAACAGCGTGTGGCAGTAGCAGGTATCATTGCCATGAAGCCGCAGTGCATTGTCCTTGACGAGCCTACTGCAATGCTTGACCCCAGCGGCAGGCGTGAGGTAATTGACACCGTTAAAAATCTGAACCGTGAAGAGGGGATAACGATTGTTCTGATTACCCATTATATGGACGAGGCTGTCCAGGCGGACAGAGTTGTCGTAGTGGACGGCGGCAAAATTAAAATGGACGATACTCCGCAAAACGTGTTTGCAAGAGTGGATGAGGTAAAGGCGCTGGGACTTGACGTGCCCCAGTCCACGGAACTCATATATCGTCTTGGACTTAAAAGCAAAGAAACCATACTTAACGCTGATGAATGCGTTGAATTTTTAAAATCAAAGCTGGAGGAAAGATAAATGGCGTTTCTCGTCTGTGAAAATCTTGAATATCTTTACAGCGTGGGCACGCCTTTTGAGACCGCAGCCATCAGCGGAGTGAATTTTTCTGCCGAGACAGGCGATCTTATCGGCATAATAGGCCACACCGGCTCAGGAAAATCAACTCTTATCCAGCATTTTAACGGACTTTTGCAGCCTCACGGCGGCAAGGTGTTTGTTGACGGCAAAGACATCTGGTCAAAAGAGAATAAAAAGAATATCAGGAAGGTGCGTTTTGCTGTCGGTTTGTGCTTTCAGTATCCCGAATATCAGATATTCGAGGAAAGCGTTTATAAAGAAATTGCCTTCGGTCCCAAGCAAATGGGACTTGACAGTGAAGAAATCGACAGACGTGTGCGCAGCAGTGCTGAGTTTGTCGGTATTCGTGATGATATAATGGACAAGTCGCCCTTTGACCTTTCAGGCGGTCAAAAGCGCAGGGTGGCAATCGCCTCAATTATCGCAATGGAGCCAAAGGTGCTGGTGCTTGACGAGCCTTGCGCAGGACTTGACCCAAAGGGCAGAAAGATAATTCTGAGACTTATCCGTGAGTATCAGCATAAGATGGGCAACACCGTAATTCTTGTTTCACATTCCATGGAGGATGTGGCGCGGATATGCAATAAGGTGCTTGTTATGAATAACGGCAAAGTTGCTATGTACGGCACTGTTGACGAGGTCTATTCCCACGGTGACGAACTTAAAGCCATGGGGCTTAACGTCCCTGAAATAACGGATATTTTCCTTAAACTCAGGGCATCCGGTATTGACTGCCGCACGAATATATATACTGTTGAGCAGGGCGTTAATGAGATAAAAAGATTGTTTGGAGGTGCTGCTTTATGATATCTGATATCACAATAGGTCAGTATTTTCCGGGCAATTCAGTTATCCATAAAATGGACGCCAGAATGAAAATTATTCTCGTTTTGTGCCTGATAGTTTCTATCTTTATTTGTAAAAATATTGTTTCGCTGGCGGCAATCGTGCTTTGCGCCGTAGCGCTTGTGCTCTTGTCAAAAATCCGTTTGAAAACCGTGCTAAAGAGCATTAAGCCGCTGGTGGTTATAATTCTTATTACCGCAGTTCTTAATTTGTTTTACGGCGACGGCGAGCCGCTTGTGGAATTCGGCAGGCTTAAAATCACCGCCAACGGTATTGAAACCGCCGTGTTTATGGCAATCCGCATAATCACTCTTGTGGTTATCAGCTCACTTTTAACTTATACAACCTCACCCACGGAGCTGACCGACGCCCTTGAAAGACTGCTTAAACCGCTTACTTTCCTTAAAATCGACGTTCATTCATTAGCAATGACAATGACCATTGCCCTTAGATTTATTCCCACTCTGGTGGAGGAGATTGAAAAAATAATGGCTGCCCAGAAATCCAGGGGAGCCGATATGGACTCAGGCGGACTTATCCACAGGGCAAAGGCGCTTATTCCGGTGCTTATTCCGCTTTTTGTTTCTTCTTTCAGGAGAGCGGGGGAGCTGGCTTACGCTATGGAATGCCGCTGCTACAGAGGCGGAAGCGGAAGAACCAAGATGAAAGTGATGAAATTTTCACCCAGGGATTTTGTTGCGCTGGGAGTTGTTGTAATTTTCATCGCGGTGATTATTGTAATAAATCATTTTGTACCTGATATTATATGAGAAATTTATTGTTGACAATTATGTACGACGGCAGCCAGTATCACGGCTGGCAGGTCCAGAAAAATGCGCTTTCTGTTCAGGAGGTGTTTCAGGATGCCGTTGAAAAGGTTTTTAAGCGAAGGCTTGATGTTAAGGGATGCAGCAGGACTGATTCAAAGGTCCACGCCAATATGTATTGCCTGACTGTTAAAACAGATATGAATATTGACTGTCAGGGAGTTGTGTGGGCGCTTAATACTAAACTACCCGACGATATAGCGGTTATTGACTGCTGTGAAGTTTCAGATGATTTTCATCCCAGGTATTCCTGCAAATCAAAGGAATATATATATAAGATTTATAACGGCAGTGTGCGTAATCCGTTTTTTTCAAAATACGCTTTTTATTACCGCTATAATCTTGACGCCGATTACCTTAACAGGGAATGCAAGGCGTTTATCGGAACATATGACTATAAGGGCTTCTGCTGTGCTAAAAGTGATGTTGAGGATACTGTCAGAACAGTGTATGACTGTGAGGTGCGCCGTGACGGGGATATGGTAATCTTCAGAGTTGTGGCGGACGGCTTCCTTTACAATATGGTAAGAATCATGGTGGGCACGCTTATATTTATTTCCGAGGGAAAGATAGCCTCAGGCGAACTCAGGGACGTTATCCTGTCAAAAAACCGCATAAGAGCCGGCAGGACCGCTCCTCCCCAAGGACTTTATCTTAATAAAATAAACTACTGACAGGTGTGAATATGGCTGACAATCAACGTGAGATGGAGCGCCGTGAAAAGCGCGCCAATAAGGACAGACGCAATAAAAAAATAATATGGTCACTTATTGCTGTCGTTGTTCTTATTCTCATAATAATGAAAATTTTTGAAATCAACGTAAATTCCGTTATAGACAGATTTACCGATGAAGATGGTAATTTCACTCTTACCGAAGGCGTGGTGGAGGACAATTTCCCATACAGCATAGATTCTTCATCAAATGTGTCTGTAGTTAATATAAATAACCAGCTGGGAATACTTACTCCCTCCAGCTTTACAGTTTTAAATAACAAAAACGGCGAAGTAAAATACGGCTTTGAGCACGGCTATTCCAATCCGATACTTGAGACCGAGGGAGTTTATTCGCTGATATATGACCAGGGCGCAGGCTCTTACAGGCTCGATACAGTAAGCAACGCCGTGTATGAGGAGAAGCTTTCAAATTCAATTCTCTGCGCTGATGTTGCAAAAGACGGCACGGCAGCCGTCGCCACGACCTCTTCGGAAAAGCTCTGTGATATACTTGTATATTCAAAATCTCTTGAAAAAGAGATGCAGATAAGCATTTCAGACGGTTATGTAATTGCAATCTCCCTGAGTGAAAACGGCAAAAAGCTTGCCGCAGCAGTTATTACAGGTGAAAACGCAAATTTAAAAACAACTGTTTTGATTTATGACGTTGCCGACGGTGAAACTGACAGAAAGACTGTTGAGCTTCCCCAGGGGCTGATAATCGACATGAATTATACCGGACTCAATATTATTGTTGTCGGCGATACATACGCAGGAACTATTGACAGTTCCGGCAAGTATGAGCAAATATATGCAGAAGGTAAAATCAGCACCCAGTGCGTAGAATACACCCCGTCGGGCGACCTTGTTCTCGTTTACAATTCTTATGATAATTCCACGGAAAACGTGATATCATACATAAAAAAGAGCGGACGCATAAAGAAAGAAATCAGCGTCACCGGCAGTATAAAATCCGTTTCTGCATCTTCAAGCCTTGTCAGCGTTTTGACAAACAGCGAAATAATCAGCTATAATCTGTCAAACGGCGAGGAAAAGAGCAGGTTATCCACGGACGATTCGGCAAGATCAATATGC
>HHCFR02800__coassemble_3299_pt1 | contig 9701 bp, 9 predicted proteins | sample HHCFR02800__metabat2_high_PE_036 | metagenome-assembled genome bin HHCFR02800 | reverse complement strand
GCCAATTTGACCGCATAAATTCTACTGTTCGTACAGGACACATTATATTAACCATCTGACCGCCTACTGAACCAGCCTGCTTTGAAGTAAGGTCACCGTTGTAACCCTGCTTAAGGTTAACACCAACTTCTGAAGCAGCTTCCATCTTGAATCTGTTAAGAGCTTCCTGTGCCTCTGGTACTGTTGCCATTTCTATTACACCTCTTTTGCTATTTAATTGCAGATTTGAAAAATAATCTTTTTGAAAAACCATTTCTCACGCCTGCAAATATAGTTTGTGAAATGATTTGCTTTTTACAATTGAAAAATTTTAACATTTATTTTTCTTGTAAATTACAAAAATATGAATAAAAAATATTTGTCTTAACTTTTTTCTTTGTCAATGTTATAATGAATTTATAAAGATATTCCAAAATATGAAAGGCAGATGTGCATCAAGCTTATTATTTGCGGTGTGCGTCACAGAGTTAACCGTTATGGACAAAATCAAGGTTCTTATTGCAGAAGACGATAAAGATATAATTGAAGTCTTAAAACTTTATATAGAGAGCAACGACATGGATGTGCTTGTTGCTCAGGACGGCGAAAAAGCGCTGGAACTTGCCCAACGCGGCGGTGCTTCCATCGCATTAGTAGACATAATGATGCCGAAATTAAACGGATACGAGCTGATAAAAGAAATACGCAAGACCAGCAGTATGCCGATAATCATTGTTTCGGCAAAAAGTGCTGACAGCGACAAGGTGCTGGGGCTTGATATAGGAGCTGACGCTTTTATCACCAAGCCTTTTAATCCGCTGGAAGTGATTGCATACATCAAAGCCACGCTGAGAAGATGCGCCTACGCAGAAAACGGTAAAAGCGACAACTCTCAAATTATCTGTCTGAAAGAGCTTAAGCTCAACATCAACGAGGGGGTTCTGACGAAAAACGACAAGGTTATCCCAATAACCGGCGCTGAAATGAAAATTCTTCAAAAGCTTATGGAAAATCCCAACAGAATTTTCACCAAAGCACAGTTATATAAATGCATAAACGACGATTATTTCTGCAATGACGAAAACACCATAATGGTTCACATATCAAACATACGCTCAAAAATCGAAGATGATCCTACAAAGCCCAAATATATAAAAACGATGAGAGGTTTAGGGTATAAAATTGAAAACTAAGAAAAAGAGCATACTGCGGATATGCCTGCTGCATTTCACACTGTTTTCTGTAGTCATAATCGCCGTATTTTTTGCCACCGGGCAGATATCAAATTCTTTTTTTGAACATGCGCTGCCTATAATCGACGACATAATGAAATATGAGGACAAGCTCAAAGCGGAGGATTATTCCTCAATCCCGATAAATAAAATGCGCAAAAGCAGTTTCGCCGTATTTGACGAAAATGATAATATGATATATTTTTCCTCAAGCGATATCTTAAACGACCTTAATGAGGAAGATATTAAATTTATCAGCGACACATATAACGGAATATGGTTCAGTGTTTTAAAATTCAGCAATGACGGCAACGGAAACAGCGGCTACGTTATTATGAAAACCCGTTATGACGAGAAAACCAAGACGGACCGTGTACTTGACCACTGCTTTATTGACAATGATTACAATATTCTTTCCGGAGATATGTTCCCCGGCAGAACAAAGCTTACAGAAAAAGAATTTGAAATTCTTTCAAAAGGAATATTGTCAAGCAAAAAGAATATTGAAAAAGCCTCGTTTACAACAGCGGATGGTCAAAAGCGTACGCTTGCCTTTATCTCTCCTTTAGATAATCAGAGCAGCTACAATATCGCTCAAACAAGGTCACGTTTAGTGTGGCTTACTATGATACCTTTTTTGCTGGCGGTAATTTTGATTGAGACACGCTTTTTCGTACTGCACTTCAAAAAGGTCTTCAGACCTCTTGACGATTCCATCAGGGATTACGAAGCAAGCAGACACTTTAATATAAATCAGTCGGATGTTCCGCAAGAACTTGAGACCTTTGTTTACGATTTTACCGAGCTTATCGAAATTCTCGACCGTGAAAAAAGAAAAAACGAACAAGCTTACAAGGAAAAGCAAAGGGTATTTGCGAACCTTTCCCACGACCTGAGAACTCCCCTTACAAGCATCCAGGGATATTCAAAGGCATTTATCGACGGAGTTGTTCCCGAGGAAAAAAAGAGCCAGTATATGAAGGCGATTTACGACAGAGTAATTGACGCGTCGGATATTATTGATTCCGTTTACGAATATTCAAGGCTTGAGCACCCTGATTTCATGGCTAATTTTGCAGAAGATGATTTTTGCGAATTTATTAAGGAATATGCCGCTGAAAAATATACGGAACTGGAATTCAAAGGTTATAAAATGGAGGTTGAGATACCCGATAAAATCATCCTTATGAGCTTTGACAAAATTCTGATTACCAGGCTTTTTAATAATATAATCGGAAACAGCGTCAAATATAATGATACGAAAACGACAATCTATCTGATATGTAAAGAGGATGAGGAAAACAAGGAAGTATTAATAACCATTGCAGACAATGGAAAAGGCATGCCCGACGATGTCAGAAAAAGCATATTCAAACCCTTTGTTGTTGGGGACGAGGCAAGAACAAAAACGACGGGAACGGGACTCGGACTCACCATATCACGAAATATCGTCAGTCTTCACAAGGGTAAAATTGAATTTGTTTACCCGCCTCAAGAACCGTACAGCACGCAGTTTAACATAACATTAAATGAAAATAATTAAATAATGCAGTACAAAAACGCTTTGCTGAATCAAATTCAGCAAGGCGTTTTTTCTTTTCGACACAATATTTTAATCTTCTACAACAAATCTTAAGATTGTCTTTAGGTTGCATTAATGTAGGGATTTTATAATCTGGGTGAAAAAACGAAAAGGAGGAAACCATATGAAAAACGTTCTGGAATATCTGGAAAAGACGGCTTCAGTAAAGCACGACCAGCAGGCAGTGGTGATGGAAGACCAGTCCGTTAGCTGGGCACAGCTTGCAGAAATATCACAGCAAATAGGAACCGGACTTGCAAAGCACGTTAAGCCCAAGACTCCTGTCCCTGTTCTGGCAGAAAAAGGAATTGACACCCTTTGCGCCTTTTTCGGAATTGTTTACGCAGGCTGTTTTTACATTATGCTTAATCCCCAGCTTCCTGAGGCACGCCTTAAAAGCATTCTTGACACACTTGAAAGCCCGTGTCTGCTGACAGACGCCCAAAGTGCCTCTCTTGCCCACAGTTTAAGTGCCAACGTTATCGAAATAGAAGAACTCAAGGTGGAGGCAAATTACGGGCTGTTAAACAAAATAAGAACTGCTCAGACAGATTCCGACCCGCTTTATGCACTGTTTACCTCAGGTTCCACAGGAGTGCCCAAGGGCGTACTTGTTTCCCACAGGAATGTAATTGATTTTATCGACACTTTCACAGGCACCTTTGATATCGGCGAGGGTGATGTTATAGCCAATCAGGCGCCGTTTGATTTTGATGTTTCGGTAAAGGATATATATTCATCCATTAAAACAGGCGCAAAGCTTGTGCTTGTGCCAAAGCAGCTTTTCTCCCAGCCTACGGAGCTGACGGTGTATCTGGAGAAAAACGGTGTTACCACTCTCATTTGGGCGGTGTCGGCGCTGTGCCTTATCAGCACGTTCCACTGCCTTGACTACTGCCGACCGCAGCTGATAAACAAAATCCTGTTCAGCGGCGAGGTAATGCCTGTCAAGCATCTTAAGGAATGGATGAGCTATTATCCCGACGCTGTTTTCGTAAATCTCTACGGACCTACAGAGATAACCTGCAACTGCACTTATCACATAGTGAATAACAACGATGGCTACGAAAGCGGCATACCCATCGGCAGAGCGTTTAAAAACCGGGAGGTTTTCCTCCTGGACAATGAAAACAACCTTGTTACGGAAAGCGGCAAAACAGGAGAAATCTGCGTAAGGGGCGTGTCCGTTGCTATGGGTTACTTTAACAATCCGCAGCAGACGGCGCTTGCCTTTGTTCAGAATCCGCTAAATAAAAAATATACGGATATAATCTACCGCACGGGAGATCTGGGCAAATATAACGAAGACGGCGAACTTGTTTTCAGCGGCAGAAAAGATTTTCAAATCAAGCACATGGGGCACCGAATCGAGCTTGAGGAAATTGAAAGAGCCATGACGGCGATAAACGAAATAAGCCGCGCGTGCTGTGTTTTTGATGAGAAAAAGAGCAAGCTGTTTGGTTTTTATACAGGAAATCTTGAAAAAAAGGAGCTTCACGGTGTGCTCAGCAAAACGCTGCCCGTTTATATGATACCGAGTGCTCTCAGGCAGATTGAAGAATTCCCGCTTAACAAAAACGGAAAAATCGACAGGAAACTGCTTTTTGAAATATACGGAGGCAGAAGAAGATGAGTTATGAAGAGCTTATAAAAAAATACGAAACGCCGTTTTACGCCTTTGATTTTCAGGTGCTCAGGGAAAGAATTGATTATATTAAAAATTCCCTGCCCCAAAATACGGCTCTTTGCTATGCTGTTAAGGCAAACACCTTCATTATATCGGAGGCTCAAAAACACGTTGAGCGGCTGGAGGTATGCTCAGAGGGTGAATTTGAAGTCTGCGAAGCGCTGGGCGTTGATATGGAAAAAATCGTGCTCTCAGGAGTATACAAAACGCCGAACTTCATCAGGCGTGTAATAGAGCAGTACGATAATCTGGGAATATACACGGTGGAATCAATCTCCCAGTATGAGCTTTTGAAAAATCTGGCAAAGGAATTTGATAAAAAAATAAATGTGCTTGTAAGGCTCAATTCAAAAAATCAGTTCGGTGTAACCGAGGAGGATTTCAGACAAATTCTTGAGGAGAAAAACGAACGCATCAGCCTTAAGGGAATACAGTATTTCTCCACCACTCAAAAATCCTCGTTTAAAAAATTAAAAAGAGAGTTTGATTATCTCTCTCAGCTAATAAACCGAATTGAGGAAGAATATTCAATCAAGATTCATGAGCTGGAATACGGAACAGGCTCGCCGGTATGCTATTTTAAAGAGGAGAGCTTTGACGAAGAGGAGTATTTTGAAATTCTTTCTCAGTTGCTGTCCAGCCTGCCTACTGACATAAAAATAACCCTTGAGATGGGAAGAAGCATAGCCGCCTCCTGCGGCACCTACTATTCAAAGGTTGTTGACAAAAAGAGCAACAAAGCAGGCAATTTTGCAATCATTGACGGCGGAATGAACCATCTTGTCTATTTCGGGCAAAGTATGGCAATGAAGCACCCTTATTTTGAAATGTATCCGCATCGTGCTGACGACAATGCCGAACTTTGGAATATCTGCGGCAGTCTCTGCACGGTAAACGACATTTTGGTAAAATCACTTCCTGTCACAAATCTTGATACAGGAGATATACTGATTTTCAAAAATACAGGCGCTTACTGCATGTGCGAGGGCATATCGCTTTTCCTCAGCCGTGAGCTTCCGGCAGTAGTCATTGATGATAACGGCAATTCACAATTAGTAAGAAATCACTTTAAAACAAGCCAATTAAACAAACCAAATTTTAATTTAAAATAAAGGAGAAATAATTATGGAAACTTTACTTGAAATTTTAGAGGACATCAGACCCGACGTTGATTTTAAAAACTGTAATACTTTAATTGACGACCACATTCTTGATTCACTGGCAATTATTTCGCTTATTGCAGAAATTGAGGACGAATTTGACATTACGATACCCACTGTTGAAATAGCTCCGAGGAATTTCAACAGCGCAAACGCTATATGGGATATGATAAAGCGGCTTCAGGAGGACGATGAGTAATGACCTATTTCGGCCCGGAATACTTTGCCCTTTTCCTGCCGATTGTCGCTCTGCTCTATTCCATAATGCCGAAAAAAGTACGCCCCTTTGTGCTTTTGCTGGCAAGCTACCAGTTCTTTTGGCTGATAAGCGGCAAGCTGATTGCGTATCTGCTTTTCTCCACCGTTTCGATACACCATTTCGGGCTGTGGTTAGACAAGCTTCAGCGTGAGAAAAAACTGGCTGTAAAAGGGCTTGAAAAGGAAGAAAAAAAATCTGTAAAAGCGGCTTTTGACAGGCAGCAGAATCTTGTGCTCGCCTTTGCCGTTATAATTCATATAGGCTTGCTTGCCGTGCTAAAATACACACCCTTTGCGGTAAGCAATCTCAATCTTATTCTGGCACACTTTAATGTTCAGGTAAGCAAGATCAGCTTCATGGTGCCTATCGGAATATCATTCTATACGCTTCAGGCAGTGTCATACATGACCGACGTACGCCGTGGAACTGTGAAGGCAGACAAAAATCTGTTTCGCCTGGCGCTTTATATGAGCTTTTTCCCCCAGACAATGGAGGGACCCATCGCCAGGTATTCGGACACAGCCCAGCAGCTCTTTAACGGAAAGCAAATTGATTACAATAATTTCGTTTTCGGCTTTGAAAGAATAGTATTCGGACTTTTCAAAAAAATCATTATTGCCGACAGACTCAACGAATTTGTAAAATCCGTCTTTGACCAATATGAAAAATACGACGGCGGAATAATACTGATTGCGGCGATAGCGTATACCGTTGAGCTTTATATGGATTTTTCCGGCGCAATGGATATAGGTATCGGAAGCGCAAGAATATTCGGCGTAAAGCTGCCGGAAAATTTCAGACAGCCGTTTTTCTCAAAAAGCATTTCGGAATTCTGGACAAGATGGCACATTACACTTGGCACATGGTTCAGGGATTACGTGTATTACCCTGTATCATTTTCCGGCTTTTCAAAGAAGCTTACCGCCGCCGGCAGAAAACGCCTGGGCAATTATTTCGGGCCTCTTATGGCAGGAACTATCGCTCTTTTCTGCGTATGGTTATGCAACGGCATATGGCATGGCTCAGCGTGGATGTACATATTCTTCGGCATGTATCACTTCGCAATGATTTTCACCGGCAACCTGTTTAATCCTGTCATAACAAAAATTTGCAGCAAGCTCCATATAAACAGGGAAAAAGGCCCTGTAGCGACAATAAGAATCGTTAAAACCTCTTTCCTTGTGGTGCTGGGTGAGATATTCTTCCGTGCGCACGGACTTGCTGAAGGTCTTCAGATGTTCGCAAAAATATTCACGAATTTTTCTCTCAAGGGCATTACATCAGGAGACATAACAAAGGCAGGACTTGATTATCTTGATGTCATCGTCGTGCTGATTGCTGTGGCGGCTGTATTTGTCATCAGCGTTCTTAAAGAGAAAAATGTCGATATCTGCCAGCGTCTTTCCGAAAAAAATATTGTTTTAAGATGGGGCGTTGTTTTAGCTGCCGTTACGTGCATAATCGTTTTCGGAGCATACGGAGCCGAATATATACCAGTGGCTCCCATGTACGCTGACTTTTAAGGAGAGAATATGACTGAGAAATTTAAAATTTTAAAGATAGTTGTTTTCATCTGCGCTGTTTTTACTATTATCGGAGTGCTCTCTGTTATGGTAAATCCTTACAACACAGGCGCAGGCGTGGACAAATTTGACAAGGTTGTAATCGATGCGGACTCAGAAAATGAAAATTCCATAGACGTTGTGGTTATAGGCGACAGCGAGGCTTACCGCTCCATAATTCCGCCTGAAATGTACCGCAAATACGGCTTTACCTCGTACGTTGCCGCATCTCCTGCACAAAAGACATACCAGTCCTATGACATGCTTGAGGCGATACTTGAAAGGCAGAAGCCCAGCGTTTGCATCCTTGAACCCAACGTACTGTTCAGGGACTACTCGATAGTTTCCTCAGTGTGGCCGAGATTTGAAAAGACATTTCCGATATTCAAATACCACAATGCGTGGAAAGGTGTTTTTGATTCTGACTACAAGTACGACGACCTGAGCTTTGACAGCTTTAAGGGATACAGATACATCGACTCGGTTAAGGCAACTAAAAATGTAAATTATATGGTGCAGACGGACAGCACGGAGCCTATCAGCACATCAAATATCAACGATTTTCGCAGGATATGCGGGCTTTGCGAAAAAAATGATATAAAACTTCTGCTTCTCAGAACGCCCAGCATAAAAAACTGGAACTATGCAAAATATGACGCAGTTCGTCAGCTTGCCGAAAAATACAAGGTAAAATTTATTGACCTTAATATGGACAACTCCATTGGTATTGACTGGACTCAGGACACCTATGATAAGGGGGACCACCTGAATTACAGCGGCGCTGAGAAAGTCACGAATTTTCTGGGCGCATATCTTGACAAGCGTTATGACCTGCCGGATCACCGTGGCGACAAGGAGTATGCCTCCTGGGAAAAATCCGTTGAAAAATACTTGCAGAAAACAGATTAAAAAGCAGATAATAAGCATATTAAAAGGCGGGAGCAAATGCTCCCGCTTTTACTGTGATTACGAAAAACTTTTAAAGCAAGCTATTATATGATTTTTAATTTGACGGCAAAGATAGTTTTTGTTAAAAACAAGTTGAAACACGCCCGATTATGCTATATAATATATCCCCGAAACGCTTTACAAAGCTTTAATTTATTCGAGGAATTATCATGAAAAAGAAAAGCAAAAAAGCAACAGCATTATATGCCCTTAAGCAGTCGCTGCCCGTTCTTTTCGGCTATCTGTTTTTAGGCTCCGCCTTCGGCATAATGCTGTATGACGCAGGATACAACTGGATATGGGCAATTTTCATCTCAATAATCGTTTATGCCGGATCCGGGCAGTTTTTGCTGGTGTCCCTCATCTCATCTGCGGCAAGCCTTCCAACAGTGGCAATGATGACGCTCTTCATAAACTCACGCCACATGTTTTACGGGCTCTCCCTCATTGACAAGTTCAAGGCGGCAGGCTGGAGATATCCGTTTATGATATTCTCGCTGACGGACGAAACATATTCAGTAAATGTTTCCCTTAAATCCGTACCCGAAAATGTGGACGAGGCGAAAGCCCGCTTCCTTATCGGCGAATTTGACCATTTTTACTGGATATTAGGCTCGGTAATCGGTTCTCTTGCCGGTCAGAACATCCCCATTGATTTTACCGGAATAGACTTTTCTATGACGGCGCTTTTTACCGTTATATTCGTTGATTTGCTGGTGGATACAAAAAATAAAATATGCGGTATGGTGGGCATATTCTGCGCCTTCGTATGCCTTATGATTTTCGGCGCTGACAAATTCCTGCTTCCTACGCTGATGCTCACAGTAGTCTTGCTTATTGCCGCAAGACCTGCGCTTACACGGAAGGAGGGCGGCAAATAATGCCTATTTCAACCAAGGAGACCATTATTATAGTTATTGTAGCCGCCGTATGCACCTTTGCCACAAGGCTTGTGCCTTTCGTGCTGTTCAGCGGAAAGAAAGAGCCGCCTAAATTTGTAAACTATCTTGGCAGTGTGCTCCCAGTTGCCATTATCGGCGTGCTGATTGTATACGGAATCGGCGACGTAAGAGATATGGGGCTAAACGGACTTTTGCCAAAACTTATTGCCGTGGCTGTTACCGCTATTTTGCATTTCTGGAAAAGGAATACGCTTTTGAGCATTGCCGTCGGCACCATCGGATATATGCTTTTAATAAATTTCGTGTTTAAATAAACAGATTAATCACTATAAGCAAAAAAGTGTCGGATTACTCCGGCACTTTTCTTTTTTATTCCCTTGTGATAATCAG
>HHCFR02800__coassemble_3198_pt1 | contig 9958 bp, 8 predicted proteins | sample HHCFR02800__metabat2_high_PE_036 | metagenome-assembled genome bin HHCFR02800 | reverse complement strand
TAAAACAAGAAAAGCTCTGGATCTTGTTGTTGATTCAGCAGTTAAGGAATAATTTTATAAATATAAACAATAATCTATAAAGGATAGTGGTAAATATGGCTTTAGTACCTTATGTTCTTGAACAGACAAGTGCCGGCGAAAGATCAATGGATATTTATTCACGTCTGCTTAGCGATAGAATTATCGTTCTTTCAGACGAGGTAAATTCCACTACTGCTTCTCTGGTAGTTGCCCAGCTCCTTTTCCTTGAGGGTCAGGATAACGAAAAAGATATAAGCCTTTATATCAACAGTCCCGGCGGCTCCGTAACAGACGGTCTTGCCATTTATGACACAATGCAGTACATTAAGTGCGACGTTTCCACAATCTGCGTTGGTATGGCTGCTTCTATGGGTGCGTTCTTACTTTCCAGCGGTGCTAAGGGTAAGAGAATTGCTCTTCCTAACAGCTCAATTCTTATTCATCAGCCGCTTATCGGCGGAAACGGTCTGACAGGTCAGACAACCGATATTGAGATTGCCGCTAAAAACCTTGTACAGACTAAGGAAAAGCTTAACAGAATTCTTGCTGAGAACTGTTCAAAGACAGTTGAGGAGCTTGCTAAGGATACTGACAGAGATAACTGGATGACACCACAGCAGGCGCTTGAGTACGGCCTTATCGACAAGGTAATTGACAAAAGATAATTTTATAACAGAGGTAATAGTATATGGCACGTGACGATTCTCGCGGTAATGTAGCAAGATGCTCGTTCTGCGGTAAATCAGAAGCGATGGTTCACAAATTAATAGAAGGTCCCGGAGTTTACATTTGTGACGAATGCGTTTCGCTTTGTCACGATCTTATAACAGAGACACAGGCCCCGAACATTCCGCATACAGCCAAAAAGGTCAGCGGCGACTCAGCTTTGCCGAAACCTGAGGAAATTAAAGCGCAGCTTGATGAATATGTAATCGGACAGGACGAGGCAAAAAAAGCGCTTTCTGTTGCGGTTTATAACCATTATAAGCGTATTTACAGCAATGTCGGCACTAATGACGTTGAACTTCAAAAAAGCAATATTATGCTTTTAGGTCCTACGGGTGTCGGAAAGACAATGCTTGCCCAGACTCTGGCAAAAATTCTTAACGTTCCCTTTGCTATTGCAGACGCCACAACGCTTACAGAAGCAGGCTATGTCGGCGAAGATGTTGAGAATATTCTGCTAAGGCTAATTCAGGCGGCTGATTTTGACATTGAGCGTGCTGAGCACGGAATAATTTATGTAGATGAGATTGATAAGATCTCACGCAAGAGCGAAAATCGCTCAATTACCCGTGACGTCAGCGGTGAGGGCGTTCAGCAGGCTCTGCTTAAAATTCTTGAGGGTACTGTTTCAAATGTTCCTCCGGGAGGCGGAAGAAAGCATCCCCAGCAGGAATTTATACAGATTGATACCAGCAATATTTTGTTTATCTGCGGCGGAGCGTTTGACGGTATTGAGAAGATAATAAGCAAGCGTATCGGCGGAAAATCTCTGGGATTCGGCGCAGACATTAATACTTCGGCAGAAGATAATGAAAATCTCCTTAAAAAGGCAACACAGCACGACCTTGTGAAATACGGTCTTATTCCGGAACTTATCGGTCGTGTGCCGGTTATTGCCGTGCTGGAAAATCTTGACAGGGATGCGCTTATTAGAGTCATCAAGGAGCCTAAGAACTCAATTTTAAGACAGTATGTCAAACTGTTTGAAATGGACGGAGTTGTGCTTGAATTTAAGGAAGAGGCACTCCTTGCCGTTGCTGATATTACCCTTGAGCGCAAAACCGGCGCAAGAGGTCTCAGAAGCGTATTTGAGGCAGTTTTAAACGATTTGATGTTTAAGGTTCCGAGTGATTACACTATTGAAAAAATAATAATCACAGAGGACGCTGTAAGAAAAGGTGAAGAGCCGATAATTTTGAGAAATCCGGACAGGAAACCCAAAAATATAACGGCAAACAGCCTAAAAAATGCATAAAATATCTTAAAAGGCAACAAATTTGTTGCCTTTTTTTTAATTATATTATATAATTGTTCTGTTAATTTTACGATTTAATGGTTAGTAGGTTTTAGTATGGACGAAACAAACATAGAAGAAAGGATTTCTGAGCTTCCCATCATACCGCTCAGGGGGCTTGTTGTCTTCCCGGATATGGTGCTCCATTTTGACGTGGGACGTAAAAAAAGCGTTGAAGCGCTCAGAAATTCAATGCAGATAAATCAAAAAGTATTTCTTGTGTGTCAGCGTGACGCATCTGTTGACGATCCTAATATTGACGAGATGTTTACCGTCGGCGTGGTTTGTCATATCAAGCAGATGATAAGGATCCCCAACAGCGACAACCTTAGAGTAGTTGTTGAGGGTATTGAGCGTGCCAAGCTGATTAGCATTACACAGAATAAGCCGTTTTTGTCCGGCTGTATTGAGATTATAGAAAAAACTGAGACAAAATGTGATCACGCTGAAGAAATTGCGTATAAGCGTGCAGTTAAAAAGGAATTTGAAAATTACGCTTCGATGATAACCAAGATAAGCAGTGACGTTATCGCAAAAGTTATTTCTATTGACGACAGCGGCGAGCTTGCCGATTATATCTGCTCAAATACATTTATTGATTATTCTCTTAAGCAGTCGGTGCTTGAGGTAACTGACCCGTATAAAAGACTCGTTCAGCTTTTAGTACTGCTTAAGAAAGAAAACGCCACCCTTGAAATTGAGGCTGAGATTCAGCAGAAAGTTCAGGAAGAAATAGACAAAAATCAGCGTGAATATTACCTCAGGGAGGAAATGAAGGTTATTTCCGATACTCTGGGTGAAAGCGAAAATCCTGTTGAAGAGGCTGACGCCTACAGAGAAAAAATTAATGCCCTTGAATGCTCTGACGAAATCAAGGACAAGCTTTTAAAAGAATGTGACAGGCTGATGAAAATGCCCACAGGTTCTCACGAAGGAACAGTGACAAGAAATTATCTTGATAAATGCCTGGAGATTCCCTTTGGCAAATATACCAAGGACACAATTAATCTTCAAAAAGCAAGAAAAATTCTTGACCGTGACCATTATGGGCTTGAGAAAGTTAAGGACAGAATTGTTGATTCTCTGGCTGTTTATAAGCGCAATCCTGATTTCAACGGTCAGATTATCTGCCTTGCCGGCCCTCCCGGTGTGGGCAAAACTTCTGTGGTAAAATCCCTGGCAAAAAGCATGAACAGAAAATATGTTCGTGTGGCTTTAGGCGGTATCCACGACGAAGCTGAAATACGCGGCCACAGAAGAACATATATCGGCTCCATGCCCGGCAGAATTATTGACGCTGTGATTAAAAGCGGCGTTATGAATCCGATAATACTCCTTGATGAAATAGATAAGGTTGGCAATGATTACAAAGGCGATCCGTCTTCCGCTCTTTTGGAGGCGCTTGATCCCGAACAAAACAGCACTTTCAACGATCATTACATAGATTTTCCTGTTGATTTGAGCAAGGTTTTGTTTATAACGACTGCTAACGATACATCGGCTATCGCAGCTCCTCTTTATGACAGAATGGAGGTCATTGACCTTAATTCCTATACAGCTCTTGAAAAGTTCCATATTGCCAAGGAGCACCTTGTTAAAAAGGAAATGAAAAAGCATAATCTCAGCGGCAGGGAGCTTAAAATTACAGACTCTGCTATCAATGCCATTATTGAGGGATACACACGTGAAGCAGGCGTCAGAAATCTTGAAAAGACAATTGCCTCCGTTTGCAGAAAAGCTGCCGTTGCCCTTGAAAGCGGATCCAAATCACTTAAGGTGACTGATGAAAATATCGAGGATATTTTAGGCAAGAGAAAGTACACGCCTGAAAAAGTAAGCGTTGTCAATCTTGTGGGAACCGTAAACGGTCTTGCATGGACAAGCGTTGGCGGTACAATTCTTCCGATTGAAGTCAGCGCTCTTGACGGAACGGGTAAAATTGAACTTACAGGAAATCTCGGCGACGTTATGAAAGAAAGTGCAAAAACAGCCGTTTCCTACGTAAGGTCAAAGTCTGTTGAATACGGCATTGACTCTGATTTTTATAAAAATAAGGACATACATATTCACGCTCCTGAAGGCGCTGTTCCAAAGGACGGACCATCAGCCGGCCTTGCTATTACCACCGCTCTTGTAAGTGAGCTTACCGGCATTGCAATAAAATCAAACGTTGCTATGACCGGCGAAATAAGCCTTAAAGGCAGAGCAATGGAAATCGGCGGACTTAAGGAAAAATCCATGGCAGCGTATAAAGCAGGCTGCGACACAGTAATCATCCCGAAAGGACCTTAGTGAAATTTCCGACGAGGTCAAAAACGCGGTAACTTTCGTTACGGTATCAACATTCGACGAGGTTTTGCCTGTTGCGCTTGAAAGTTCAATAAATGCTCATGAACATGAAAGTAAGAAGAGCATTATAGTCAAAAACAGCAGAAAAGCAGGTAGCGCTGTAATTACACAGTAGGTGAAAAATGAATTACAATAACGCAGTGTTTGAAAAATCATACGGTCTTTTTTCCCAACTGCCGGAAAGTGATTTGCCTGAAATTGCCTTTGCAGGCAGATCTAACGTAGGCAAGAGTTCGCTCCTTAACAAGCTGTTTAACCGAAAACAGCTTGCGAGGGTAAGCTCAGTGCCGGGCAAGACTGTAACAATTAATTTTTACGGTGTTGACGACGTAAAATTCGTCGATTTGCCGGGATACGGATATGCAAAAATCAGTAAGCAGGAGCTAAAAAGATTTTCTGAGCTTATGGAAGGCTATTTTAATTCAAACAGAAAAATCGCCTTGGTTGTCCAGCTAATTGATATGCGCCATCCCCTTACTGCGGACGATAAGGGAATGATTGAATTTATGAAGGCGCTTGATATTCCGTTTATAATTGTAATGACAAAGGCTGACAAGCTGAAGAAAAAGGCTTACGAAGAACGACTTAAACTTTCAAAACAGGAGCTTGCCTTTGCCGGTAAGGTTCCGGTTGTGCCGTTTTCCGCCGTAACGGGGCAGGGTATCAACGGCATAAAAAATCATATTGAAAATGCAATCTGTGATGCAGGAGGACAATAAAATGAGCAAGACACCATTTGTAACTAAGGAAAAGGTTGAAGAAATTGCAGCTTCATATCCGACTCCGTTTCATCTTTATGACGAAGCAGGTATCAGAAAAAATGCTGAAAATCTCAAAAAAGCATTTTCCTGGAATAAGGGATATAAGGAGTATTTTGCCGTAAAAGCAACTCCAAACCCATTTCTTATGAAGATTTTTATGGAGTATGGATGCGGCTTTGACTGCTCTTCTGCACCTGAGCTTATGCTTTCAAAGACAGTTGGTGCAGTAGGGGATGACATAATGTTTTCCTCCAACGATACGCCGCTTGAGGAGTTCAAGCTTTGCTATGATTTGGGCGGAATCATAAACCTTGACGATATCACCCATATTGAAGCAGTTGAGAAAGCCTGCGGCAAGCTGCCGGAAAAAATGAGCTGCCGATTCAATCCTGGCGGAGTATTTAAGATTACAAACGATATTATGGACAATCCCGGCGACGCTAAATACGGCATGACAAAGGAGCAGATTTTTGAAGCCTTTGAGATTATGAAAAACAAGGGTGTTAAGGAATTCGGAATACACTCATTCCTGTGCTCAAATACCGTTACTAACGAGTATTATCCGATGCTTGCAAAAATTTTGTTTGAGCTTGCTGTAGAGCTTAAAAATAAACTCGACGTTAAAATAACATTTATTAATTTGTCCGGCGGCGTTGGTATTCCTTACAGACCTGATCAGGAGCCGAATGATATTTTTGCAATCGGCGAAGGTGTCAGAAAAGTCTACGAGGAAACATTGACTCCGGCAGGTATGGATAATGTCGCTATTTATACGGAGCTTGGCAGATATATGACAGGCCCTTATGGCGCGCTTATTACAAAAGCAATAAACGAAAAGCATACATATAAGGAGTATATCGGCGTGGACGCCTGTGCCGCTAACCTTATGCGACCGGCGATTTACGGCGCATATCATCACATCACTGTTCTCGGCAAGGAAAATGAGAGTTGTGACAAAAAGTATGACGTAACAGGCTCTCTTTGCGAAAACTGTGATAAATTTGCCATCGACAGAATGCTTCCCGAAATAGAAATGGGAGACTATCTCTTCATTCATGATGCCGGTGCTCATGGCCATTCAATGGGTTATAACTATAACGGTAAGCTCAGAAGCGCCGAGATTCTCCTCGGTCAGGACGGCTCATTCAAGCTTATCAGAAGAGCTGAGACGGCAAAGGATTACTTTGCTACATTTGATTGCTTTGACTTTTTTGAAGATTTAATAAAGTAATTATAAAAATCCCTGAGAAATCGGGGATTTTTGCTTTACTTTCACAATTTAATGTGTTACAATATGATTGCTTTTGGGAGGGATAGTATGAACAGAAAATTACAGGACGACAATCTCGACTTTTTATTTAAGGCAGTTCTTGCGCTGGAAAATACGCAGGAATGCTATGATTTCTTTGAGGATTTGTGCACAATTCAGGAGCTTAAGGCAATAAGCCAGAGGCTTGTTGTAGCGAAAATGCTGTCTGAAAAATGTGTTTATACCGATATTGTTAATGCCACCGGCGCCTCCACTGCTACAATCAGCAGGGTAAACCGTTCTCTCCAGTACGGTTGTGACGGTTACGACAGGATTTTTGAAAGAATCAGAGAACAGGAAAAAAATGAGCAGTTATAATACCCTGGCGGAATTTTACGATCTCTTAACTGATAATGTTGATTATAAGGTCAGAAGTGATTACATTTCTGGCTTTTTTTCTAAATACGGCAAAAGTTCAGGCAAATTGCTTGACCTTGCCTGCGGCACAGGCACTTTAAGCAAGCTTCTGAGTGATAAGGGGTACGAGGTAACCGGCATTGACCTTTCTGATGAAATGCTGTCGCTGGCGGATAATAAATGCGCAGGAAAGGTGAAATTGTTAAAAGGGGACATCAGCAATTTTTCCCTTGACGAGAAATTTGATTTTTGCCTGTGCTCCCTTGACAGCATCAATCATCTTAATGATTATGATGATGTAAAGTCGTGTTTTTCGTCAGTATATCAGTGCCTGAACAGCGGCGGAATTTTTGTTTTTGATGTAAACACACTTTATAAGCATGAATTCATCCTTGGTGACAACACCTTTGCTTTTGATGAAGAGGACTTTTTTCTTTGCTGGGATAATGAATATGAAGGCGGCGGCAGGGTTAGAATACTGCTGGATTTCTTTGTGTTCAACGGTGAAAATTACGACAGATTCAGCGAAGAGTTTTATGAAACGGCATATGATACCGAAGATTTAATTAAGGCATTATCCGACTTTGAAATTATTGGTATATATGACGAACTGAAATATACTGAACCTGCTGACGACAGCCAGCGAATATATTTTGTATGTAAGAGGAAATGATATGGGCAAGATTGTAAGATATATCACAGAAGACGGCAGCGCATTTGTTATTGCTGCCGAAAGCCGAGCAGATCCACAAAACCTCGGCGGTCAATACTGCCGCTCTCGGCAGACTTATGACTGCGGCTTCAATGATGGGCGATATGCTTAAGGGTAAGGACGATTCTATAACGCTGAGAATAAACGGCGGAGGACCGGCTGGATCAATAATTGCAGTATCTGACAGCGGAGGAAATGTACGCGGCTATGTTCAAAACCCGGTTGTTGAGATTCCGCTTAACAGCGCCGGCAAACTCGACGTAAAGGGAACTGTTGGTACAAACGGTTTTCTTTATGTTCTTAAGGATTTGGGTATGAATGAGCCGTATGTGGGTCAGACAGAGATTGTCAGCGGCGAAATAGCAGAGGATATCACAAATTACTATGCATCTTCCGAGCAGACTCCGTCTGTATGCGCTCTCGGCGTTCTCGTTAATCCTGATTTGACAGTTGCAGCCGCAGGCGGATTTTTAATCCAGCTTCTTCCGGGATGCCCTGATGAGATTATTGACAAAATTGAATATTCAGTCAGTGATATTGAGCCGGTAACTACGATGCTCAGCAAAGATATGACTGCGGATGATATCGCAAAGAGAGCGCTTAAAAATATAAAAATTGACAAGCTTGACGAGAATGAAATCGAATACAGGTGCAACTGCTCACGGGAAAGAGTAGCCGCCGCACTTGTATCAACAGGACGTGAATCTCTTGAAGAAATGGCAGATTCCGGGGAAAATACGACCGTGGAATGTCATTTCTGTGATAAGGTATATACCTTTACACCCGACGATATCAGAAAACTAATATGATTTATTTAAAAAGTTAAAAAAAAAGTATTGACTTTTCAATTCAGTTATTGTATTATATAACACGTCGCAAGACGCGATATGGCACGTGGGAGCATAGCTCAGCTGGGAGAGCATCTGCCTTACAAGCAGAGGGTCACAGGTTCGAGCCCTGTTGTTCCCACCACAAATGGCCCGGTAGTTCAGCTGGTTAGAACGCCAGCCTGTCACGCTGGAGGTCGACGGTTCGAGCCCGTTCCGGGTCGCCATTTGTGCTTCTGTAGCTCAGTCGGTAGAGCAGGGGACTGAAAATCCCCGTGTCGATGGTTCGATTCCGTCCGGAAGCACCATATCTGCGGATGTAGCTCACCCGGTAGAGCGCAACCTTGCCAAGGTTGAGGTAGCGAGTTCGAGCCTCGTCATCCGCTCCACAAGTATAAAGGCTTCATACGAAGCCTTTTGTTATACGGCACCATAGCCAAGTGGTAAGGCAGAGCTCTGCAAAAGCTTTACGCCCCAGTTCAAATCTGGGTGGTGCCTCCAACAAGGACCTGATATTCAGGTCCTTTTTTCTTTATAATAATATACAAATTATTTATATGATGTCTATTGAAAAATATTTTGCAATAAGTTAAAATAAACAATAGATAATTATATCACGTATGGTATGAGGTTTTATTATGTCTGGATACACTTTAAGCGGCAATGAGGCGCTGGGAATTGAATTCGGCTCAACAAGAATTAAAGCTGTTTTAATTGACAAGGACTTTAATCCCTTGGCTACAGGCAGTCACGACTGGGAGAACCGCCTTGAAAACGGCGTTTGGACTTACAGCCTTGATGATGTATGGAGCGGCTTGCAGGATGCTTATTCAAAGCTTAACAAGCAGGTGTATGAGAAATTTGGCTCTAAAATAAATAAACTCGCTTCATTAGGCTTCTCAGCGATGATGCACGGCTATTTGCCGTTTGATGAAGAAGGGAATCAGCTTGCAGAGTTTAGAACGTGGCGAAATACAATGACCTCGGATGCGGCAGGTAGACTGACGCAACTCTTTAATTTCAACATTCCTCAGCGCTGGAGTATTGCTCATCTGTATCAGGCAATTCTTAATAACGAAGCGCACGTGTCGAATATTTCTTATCTTACAACCCTTGCCGGATATGTTCACTGGAAACTGACAGGGCAAAAGGTGCTCGGTATAGGTGAAGCGTCGGGTATGTTTCCCATTGACAGCGACGCTAACGATTACAACTCCGAGATGCTTGATAAATTTTCAACTCTTCCTGAGGTTAGCTGTTACAACTGGGATATACGCAGTATACTTCCCAAAGTTCTGGTTGCTGGAGAGAGCGCAGGAACGCTTACAAAAGAGGGTGCGCTTCTTATTGACCCTGATGGCGATCTTGAACCGGGAGCTCTACTCTGTCCGCCTGAAGGCGACGCCGGAACCGGTATGACCGCTACTAACAGCGTAAGGTTGAATACAGGTAATGTTTCAGCAGGCACATCCATATTTTCTATGGTAGTGCTTGACAGGATGCTTTCAAAGGTGTATGAGGAGATTGATATGGTAACAACTCCTCACGGCAAACCTGTAGCCATGGTGCACTGTAACAACTGCTGCACTGACCTTGATTACT
>HHCFR02800__coassemble_3153_pt1 | contig 10102 bp, 5 predicted proteins | sample HHCFR02800__metabat2_high_PE_036 | metagenome-assembled genome bin HHCFR02800 | reverse complement strand
TATCTGCATCTGTGAGACAGAATCAATTACAAAGGTAACATTCTCGTCCTCAGAGAATTTATCGTAAATATTTCTGAAAACTTTATACCCGTTTATTGTAACATAATCCTCAGTGATTTTAAAGACGTTATTATGCACTGTAACAATTATATCCACACCGCTGTAGTAAGCGCTTATATGCTCGCACAAATAAGGTATATTTCCGCCGTCGGAAACGAACTGAGCATCTGAAAAAGAATCCTCAATATCTTTTTTACATCTCAGTGATTCAAGGGCCACTGTATTGATGTCATCGGCTGAACTTGTAATGTTTTCCAAAGCGTAGCAGTCACTGCTGTCCTCAAATCCCACTATAAGAACAGCGTCTTTGTCGTATACAACGACTCCTCCGCCTGAGGTCACAGTTATATAAGCGTTCTTGCTGTAATCATAAAACGAAAATGCGCCCGAAATTAAAAACGCCGCAACGGTAAACACACTGATGATGCCAATACTGATTTTTTTATTAACAAAAAGAGATACCGCCGCAAGCAATATAATTCCAAAAATTGCGACGCCGAATACACTGTCGGATATGTTGACATAGAGAAAGCCGAATTTATCAGCAAAGAAATCGGAAATCTCAATCAGAGCACCTATCAAAAATGATGAGACGAATTTAAACACGGTGCAAATGAGCGGCACACGTGAAAACAGACAAAAAATAATTAAAGAAATAAGAGATGTTTCCATAATAGGCACGCAAATTATATTGGCAAAAAGCGACACAAGGCTTATTTTACCAAAGAACAGCCAAATCACCGGAAGCGTTGTCAGCATAACGGACACGCCTGCGAAAAGAGCGTCATAAATATAACGCAGAAGAGTCGTTTTAGGTCTCAGCTTTTTATCATACTGAGGTTTTACAACGGACAAACCAAGCACCGCCGTAACAGTAAGCGCCGCGCTGGGATCAGCCACGGAAAACGGGTTAAGACAAATCAGAAACACAGAAAAGCCCAGAGAATTAAGTGTGTCTGCCTTCGTGTTTATTAGCTTAGCAACCAGCACTACGGCAATCATAACAGCGGATCTTATTACTGATTTTGAATAGCCTGAGATGCCTGAATAAACAAAAACGGCAATCAGCGTAATAACAACGCACGGCACCCTGCCCACTTTCAACATCCTAAGAACGTAATAAAAGCAAAAGCATATCACCGTCATATTCATTCCGGAAACTGCTATCAGATGAGAAAGACCGCAAACGAGAAAATCGTCGTTTATTTCGTCGCTGAGAATACGTTTGTCGCCGGTAAGAACCGACAAAGCAAGTCCTGCTTCCTTGGCGTTGAGCTGAGATTCCAGCAAATCCTTTATTTCAAGGCGCAATTGCAAAACATGATAATTAAGCGGTTTTGAAAATTCCCCTGTTGCCTCATAGTCTAAAAGAGAAGCCCTGACGTAAATATTATTGCTGTAATCGCTGTAGGACTCAAATGCGTTGTCTGCATAGCTGTAAAAAGCCAGAAGACCGTTTACGCTTTCATAATAATCGGCGTCTAACTGAACATCGCTTCGCAGTTTGAGCTTGATATTCTGTGGTGCGCCTGCAATATCAATACTTTTTGTTTTTACGGTATACAGATAACCGTTGTCGTCCTGAGTTTCAATATCCGTTATTTCAAAAACTGCCTGAGCCGTCTTGCCATCCAGCTCCTTTTGCGGCAGGACGGACGACTGAACGCAGAAAATAAATACAAGGCAGGAAAAGAGCGCCGCACCCAAGGCAATCGGCACAACCTTTTCCCGCCTTATGTTTTTTATCAGCAGTGAAACGGCAAAAAGCACCGCAACAACTGCGAGAATATATTTGGCGGCTGAATAATCCGCCGTATTCAGCACTATGAGAGTAATTGCCATAGAAAAGCCTATAAAAGCAAATACTCTCTTCATAGTGCAAACACATCAGAGAAAGCCTGATAAAAATTACTTTGCTTTCTCAACAGGCTCCATAATAAACGAATAAGCCTGTTTTACTCCTTTTTTCATAATGTATGGCTCGCGCACGCATCCCTGTGCCGGCATATCGCCGCCCACGCCGCAGAGCATATGGTCAATATTAAGTGTGGTTATATCCTCATACGGAATATCGTTGATATGAGTAGCCTTTTCAAGCCCGTCAGTAGTATAGTGATAAGCCGAGAAATTCAGCGGGTCATTATAATACGCTGTAAATTTAAGTCCTCTGCCCTTTTTGTCAGTAATGGTCATATACCTCATATCGGTTCTGTTAGAGGATTCCTGAGGGCGCATATAGCGATAATCAAGGTCAGTAACCGTTGAGGAATAAACGTCTATCTTAGCTCCCGTCTTTCTGTCGCAGTAAGTTGCAACAGGACCTCTGCCGTACCAGGTGACATATTCCATATCCTTTGGCAAGGTCATCTGATAGCCGAATTTAAGCATATTAGATGTCGGAATGGCTGAGTGATAAACGTAAATCATACCGTTCGGATACACTTTGTATGTAGCAACGGAATTTTTAAGTCCCGGTGTACTCAAAGCGATATGAATATCTACCGTATTGTCCTCCCCCTTGCGGGCAACTGTTTTAACAGCGCTTGTGTGCTTAGTAGCTCTCTGCCACTTGTAAAGCGGGTGGAATTTTGCCCACTGAGGAGTGAAGTTAAGGAAGTCGATATCGTTATCCGTAAGCGCTCTGAAATAGTTTGGCATCATTGGCTTAAGGAGCATTTCCCTGCCGTCAACAACATAGCTGATAATCTTTCCGTCGTCGACAACGACCTTAATCTTATCATTTTCAACAGTTACTTTTTTGCCCTTAGCAGTAAATGAAAGGTCGCCTGTGATATGCGGCTTTTTAGGCTTTGGCATCTCATTTACAATAAACTGATCCCAAGCAATTTCATAATTTGATTTAAGACCGGGCGTCTTCTTCTTTGTGAAGAAAGATATAGTGAGCACTGCTTCCTTATCGGCAGGAATACTGTCCGCAGAATAAGGAATATTGATAAACGTTTCAGACAAAGGCTCACAGTCAATCTTATCAAGCTCGCCGTGCTCAATTACCTCGCCCTCGGCTTTAAGCGCCCACTTGCATTTATAAGCGGAAATATTGGTGAAAAGGAATTTGTTTTTAACTCTGAATTTACCTGCCGGAAGGTCGAAAGCCTCGGTTTTAATCTCCTGATAAACCTTCTTTACCTCGCTTATCTGAGGGTGTGGAATTCTGTCCGCGCCGATTATTCCGTTAGCACAGAGATATACGTTTGAGCCTGTCATAGCGGTAGTATTCGGAATATCTATCAGTTTCTTAGGCTCCATTTTTTCAAAGTCGGTGCCGTAAAGATAATTATCGTTGCCGTTCTCGTCCTTAACATGAAGCGCCTGGTCAACAAAATCCCATATGAAACCGCAGCACATATTGTCGTACTTTTCAAAGTCGTCCATATACTCCTGGAAATTACCCAGTGAATTTTCCATAGAATGGGCATATTCGCAGAGAATTATCGGCTTGCCCTCATACATTTCAGGAGTAATAGGTTTGCTGTCGGCGGCAAGCTGGTTAGCGATATTGTCGTAAAGGGAAATTTTTATCTCCTGCTTATTGCCGAGTTTTTCCATAACGTCTGCAAGAGGATACATTCTTGAAATAACATCGCTCTTCGTCTGGTCAAAATCGCCCTCGTAGTGGAACTGTCTTGTGTCGTCAAGCTCAAGCGCCGCTTCTTTCATACGCATAAAGTTGTCGCCGTCGCCTGCTTCATTTCCCAGGGACCACATGAAAACGCAGGGATTATTTCTGTCACGAAGCACCATACGCTGCATACGGTCAACCACAGCCTCTGTCCACATTGGATTTGAGCCTGGCACTCCCTTACGCCTTACGCCATGGGTCTCAACCTCGCACTCGTCCATTACGTAGAAGCCGTATTTATTGCACATCTCATAAAAATACGGGTCATCGGGATAATGTGAAGTACGGATGGAATTGATATTATTCTGTTTCATTATATCGAGGTCCTGGGTGTATCTCTCTTTCGGAACAGCCCAGCCGTGATCAGGGTCAAAATCGTGGCGGTTTACGCCTCTTATCATCATGGGCATACCGTTGAAATAAATTTTTTCGCCCTTGATTTCAACTTTTTTAAAGCCGACCTTGTATGTTTTTACCACTGCAAGAGCACCGTCTGTATACACGCTCATTACAAGAGTATAAAGATTAGGAGCCTCGGCAGACCACTTTTTCGGTGATTTAACAACGGTTTCAAAATGCAGCTTTTCACTGCCGCCTGAAAGGTCGATTTCCTTTTCGCCCACCGGAATTTCTCTGCCGGTATCGGATATCAGCTTCGCCTCCACACGGCAGGGACATTTTTCGCCGTCATAATTTTTAAGAAATACGTCAAGACTTACCTGAGAATCCTTGAAATCAACGTCAAAATCTGTTTTGAAATAAAAATCCCTGAGGCATACCTTTGATTCGGCATAAAGATAAACTTCACGGTAAATACCGCACAGCCACCACATATCCTGGTCCTCAAGGTATGTACCGTCACTGTAGCGATAGACCTTGGCGCAAACAAGATTTTCGCCTTTTTTCATAAACTTGGTGACGTTAAATTCGTGAGGCGTCATAGAGCCCTGAGAATATCCCACAAACTCGCCGTTGACGTACACCTCAAGAGCTGCCTTAGCGGCACCGAAGTGAAGGAAAATCTCCCTGCCGTCAAAATTCTCGTCAAGCTCAAAGGTCTTGCGGTAAAAGCCGATTTCCTGCATGCTGTGGTCAATTGAAGGAATCTTTGATTTACTTCTGCTGATTGCCTTCGGGAAAGTTGAGGCATAATAGTAAGGAATGGAATAACCCTCCGTTTGCCACACGGACGGCACCTTTATCTCGTCCCATGAGGAAGCGTCAAAATCAGTTGTTTCAAAACCGTCAGGCTGATTTTTAAGCCCTCTCTGCCAGAAAAACTGCCACATTCCGTTAAGAGACTGCTTGTACTTGCTTTCCTCCCCGGAAAGAGCCGACTCCTCATCGTCAAAAGGCAGCATCAACGCATGTCCGTCTTCTTTGTTTACCTTGATAATCGACGGATCTTCCCATCTAAATTTAGCCATAAAAAATACCCCTCATTTGTTTTATTATATTGATTATATACTATATAAGGAACAAAAGTCAATATAGACAAGCACGGGGATATTTGATATAATACAGTATTGGAAAAAGTTTCATAATACTAAAAATATTTACGGAGCGAAAAATGATAGTCAGAGTTAATAAAGATAATTTGGAAGAATATGAAAATTTCATCAAAAATCATCCCAAAGGCTTATTTCAGCATTCCTCAAAATGGGCTAAGGTGAAATCCGCCTGGAAATTTGAAGCCATTATGCTAAAGGACGACAACGGTAACATCAAGGGCTCAGCGTCTGTTTTGATACGTTCAATACCTGTTATCAAATACTCGCTGATGTACTGCTGCAGGGGCTTCGTCTGCGACGAGAACGATTTTGACACCTTTGACAAGCTATTTGACGGTATGCTTGAGCTTGGAAAAGAATACAAGGCGTACTGCATTAAAATAGACCCGGAAATCGTGATAGAAAACAAAGCGTTCAAGGAACACGTGCTAAGTAAAGGTTTTATTGAGCTTAATCCGGGATGCATGGATTTTGAAAACGTACAGCCAAGATTTGTTTACTGCTTTGACTACAACGATATGAACGAGGACGAGCTTATGCTCACCTTTAAGTCAGATTACAGAAACAGAATTCGCAAAGCTCCTAAAAAAGGCGTGGAAGTAAAAATCTGCGGCAAGGAAGCTCTGGATGATTTTGTTAGAATAATGAGCGAAACAGGCGAGCGTGATGGCTTTTCAACCAGACCAAAGGAATATTTTGAAAAAATCCTTGACTGTATGACTGACGATGCCAGGCTTTATATGGCTTATTACAACAACGAGGCTATTGCCGGAACGATTGCCATAAAATGGGGCAAAAACGTTATGAAATATCAATACGGCGCTTCATCAAACGCCCACAGGAACGTATACCCCAACTATGCTTTGCAGTGGGAGATGATGAAATGGGGCATGGAATGCGGCTGTAAGGTCTACGATTTCGGCGGCATTTCCGGCGACTGCCAGAACCCGGATAATCCGCACTACGGTCTGTGGCGTTTTAAGCACGGCTTCGGTGGATATATGAAAGAATTTGTCGGTGAATTCGACTATGTAATCAACAAGCCGATTTACAAGCTCTACAACATAGCAACAGAAATACTTCAAAAGGTAAGATCATGAGCAGATACGTTATTGACAAGAAAAAACTTGAAGAAAACATAAAAATAGTAAAAGAGAAAGCCGGAGTTCCCGTTATCGGTGTTGTTAAAGGAAACGGATACGGCTTTGGCATCAGGGAGCTTACCGAAATTCTCCGTGACAACGGCATAAGCACTTTTGCTGTAACTGAAATTGAGGATATCCCGATACTCAGGGAAATACTTGATGACGAGGATATACTAGTTATGCGCTCCACCTGTATTGAGCATGAGGCGCTTGTAATTGCAGAAAACGGCTGCACAGCCACCATAGGGTCCCTTAATGCGGCAAAGGTTATGGACAGCGTGTCTGAAAAGCTTGGTGTAAAAACCAAATGCCATCTTAAGATTGACACGGGTCTTGGAAGATACGGATTTATGCCAAGTCAGATTGAAGAAGCGCTGAAATGCTATGATTTTAAAAATCTTAATTTCACAGGCGCGTACACGCATTTTTCTTCCGCTTTTACAAATCCACAGCTTACAAAAACACAGCTTACGATATTTAAAGACGCTGTTGAGCAGCTTAAAAAAACAGGCAAAGACGTAGGAATACTTCACGCGGCAAACTCCCCTGCTCTGCTAAATGTTGACGGTGTTTCCCTTGACAGCGTAAGAATCGGCTCAGCATTTACCGGACGCGTTATAACCACCGGCAAAAATCCGCTGAACAGACTTGGAAGTCTCGAGGCTCAGGTTATTGATACAAAGATTGTGCCGAAGGGCTATTCCATTGGCTACAACGGACTATACACCACTGACAGAGAAACCAAAATCGCCATTGTGCCCATAGGACACTATGACGGATTCGGTCTGACGAAAGAAAAGGAAAGAGCTGATTTTCATTCCGTGCTGTCGCAAACTAAAAAGTTTGTAAAACAAAAGAGAATGTATGTAAAAATCAACTCAAGGATGTACAGTGTAATAGGTGAAATCGGATTATCGCACACGGCTGTTGACATAACAGACAGCGACGTAAAGGTCGGCGACACTGCCAGCGTTGACATATCGCCGCTTATGGTAAATCCAAGAATACCGAGAATTTACAAATAAAAAAACACACAGGACATAATGTTCTGTGTGTTTTTTATGTACGTTATTAAGCTTTGAATTATCCCAGCGCAACGTCAAGTATCATCATAACCACGAAACCTGCCGCAAAAGCAATGGTTCCGATATTTGAATGCTTGCCGGCGGACATTTCGGGTATCATTTCCTCAACTACAACGTATACCATTGCACCGGCGGCAAAACTGAGAAGATACGGCATTAACGGTACGAAAAGACTTGCCGCAAACATAGTAAGCAGTGCGCCGACAGGCTCGGCAACGCCGGAAAGCACGCCGTAAAAGAAAGACTTTGGCTTGCTGACACCCTCTGCTTTAAGGGGCAGGGATATAATTGCTCCCTCGGGGAAATTCTGAATAGCGATACCAAGGGAAAGCGCCAGCGCACTCGCTGATGTTATATCAGTATCACCGTAAAGAAATCCCGCATAGACAAATCCTGTAACCATACCTTCGGGAATATTGTGCAGCGTTACTGTCAAAACAAGCATCAGCGTGCGTGATAGAGTGCGTTTAGGTCCCTCCGACTCAGACGAACTGAGATGCAAATGAGGTATTATTTTATCAAGCAAGAGCAGGAACAAAATGCCTATGATAAATCCAACGGCAGCCGGCACAAAGGAAAGTTTACCCATTGATTTTGACTGCTCCAGGGAGGGCAGCAAAAGGCTCCAGATTGACGCCGCAGCCATTACACCTCCGGCGAAACCAGTAAGCATTCTGCGGACGCTGTCGTTAAGATTTTTACGCATAAAAAATACGCAGGCGGAACCAAGCACTGTTCCGAGAAAAGGAATTAATATTCCCCTCAACGCTTCCGTCATCGCCATATATAATTCACCAACTTCCTGAATTTTATAAATTAAGCACCGTTTTATCAGCCTGTCAGTAATTGAGCCTGCGTTTAAGCTTCTTTACAGACAAGCAGGCGGCGTCTTTCAGCAATTTAACATATCTGTCCATATTGTACTGGGAATGCTCTGTTTCCTTGCTCCAAAGATGAATAGTCCAGCTATCCTCTCCGAAATATGTCACAACGAGCACACCTACGACAGCCATTTTAATTTTTGAAAGAACGTCATAATCATTAACCGCACCAAGAAAATACCTGAAAATGAAATACGACGCTATGTTCTCATTAAAAATCTCATTGCTAACAGATTTGATGTGAGCATTATTCACTTTTTCTGTCCATTGAGTATTAATAAGTTCAGGGTTGCGAAAAACATCAAAGAAATCCGTTTCATCGCTCCCCTCCTCGTAATCATCAAGCTCCTTTTGAAGCTGAACTCCATAATCCAGCAATTCAGTCAGGCGTTCATTAACAGGCTTTGTTCTGTCCTGAACCAGCGAAAACGCTTTTTTTCTGGCGTTTACGAGAAAGTAATATGTTTCTGCGTCAATCTCATTTAACTGCGGCGGCAGATCGTTGACCTCGCTTACAAAGGACATAGATTGTTTGAGGTAAAACATAATATCGGCGGCGACAGGACATGAAAAAGAAAGTCCCATCTCCCTTGTGCCGCCGAAATCATTAATGAATCTCGGGAACATCCTGCATGTATACGGTGTATGCTCGCCGCCAATTGCAATGTGCATATCGCAAAGATTTTCATTATTAAGAAACGGACAGCGTTTTTTATCGGCAAGTCTGAAAATCGTATTGCCGAATTCGTCCCTGTCAAGAACACTGTCGATTTTATTTTTGATATCTCCGGTTAGGTTTTTGTAATATTCAAGCGACTCTCTGTCGGCGTCGACTTCCCAACCCTGACAGCAGGAGTCCGGGCAGTCACCGGCGATACATTTGAAGTCCTTATAAAAGGACGGAGTTTTTAAAATCATTATGCCACCTTAATCATTTTCAAAGAGCGGAGTGGAAAAATACCTTTCAGCCGTATCGGGCAAAACTGTTACAACTGTTTTTCCCTTGCCGAGCTTTTTGGCGAGTTTCTTAGCGGCGGCAACATTTGTTCCGCTGCTGATACCGCACATAATGCCCTCAAGTCTGGCAAGGTCTTTTGATGTGTTGATAGCCTCGTCATCTGTAATGATACATATATCCTCATATATCTTCTGGTTAAGGATATCAGGAATAACACCGTCGCCTATTCCCATTTGATTATGAGTACCTACTGTGCCGCCGGCAAGGATTGCCGCATTTTTCGGCTCAACTGCCCAGATAGTGATATCCGGATTCTGAGCCTTAAGCACTTCGCCGATGCCAGTAATTGTTCCGCCGGTTCCTATTCCGGAGCAAAAGCCGTGAATAGGTCCTGCCACCTGCTCGAGTATCTCAAGTCCGGTATGATGGCGGTGTACCATAGGATTTGCCGGATTTTCAAACTGCTGGGGAATATACACATTGGGATTCTCCTCACGCATTCTGAGGGCGGTATTAAGGCACTCTTCAATACAGTCGCCGATATTGCCGGCGTCGTGGATAAGAATAACCTTTGCACCGTAATGCTCCACAAGCATTTTACGCTCACGGCTTACGGAATCGGGCATAATTATTATTGTCTTGTATCCCCTGACAGCTCCCACCAAGGCAAGACCTATGCCCTGATTGCCGCTTGTGGGTTCAACAATTATGGTGTCTTTGTTTATAAGTCCTTTAGCTTCGGCGTCACAAATCATATTATAAGCCGTTCTTGTTTTTATAGAGCCGCCGACATTAAGTCCCTCAAATTTTACGAGTATCTCA
>HHCFR02800__coassemble_3087_pt1 | contig 10304 bp, 11 predicted proteins | sample HHCFR02800__metabat2_high_PE_036 | metagenome-assembled genome bin HHCFR02800 | reverse complement strand
GGTGCCGTTTAGTGTTGATAAATTCCTTTATGACGTTAAAGAAAAGCTTAAAGAGTTTAATTCTGTTATTGTGGTTGTCAGCGAAGGAATCAAAGATGAAAATTGTAATTATATAAGCGCCAGAGGGGATAATACTGATAAATTCGGTCACGTTATGCTAAGCGGCACGGGTGAAGTGCTTAAACAGCTTGTAGAAGAAAAAATCGGCTGTAAGGTAAGAGCACTTGAACCGAGTGTACTTCAAAGAAGTGCAGGTCATACCTCATCTCTCACTGATGTTATGGAGGCTTTCAACTTAGGAACAGTTGCTGTTGACGCAGCTATAAGGGGAGAGAGCGGAGTGTTTTCTTCTATTAGAAGAACCTGCAATAAACCTTATACCGTTGAGTATTTCACTGAAAAAGTTTCTGTTGTGGCAAATGCAGAAAAAACAGTTCCTTTAGATTGGATTAATGATGAGGGGAATTTTGTTACAGAGGAATTTATCGATTATATCAGACCTTTGGTAAGGGGAGTGCCGCAGGTTCCTTACAGAAATGGTTTGCCTGATTATATTGACATAAGCCACCTTGACAAAAAAACACAGGAATATTCATAAAAAGTGTGCATACATGAACAAGTCCGTAAGACGAACAAAAAAGACCTCCTATGTTAGAATTAAATTACCATAGGAGGTTTTGTTATGGGGAGAAATCACAGAGAAAAGACGGTACAAATTTACCGCCGTCTGTAAAACAATTAAGTATGCTAACACAATTACAAAATAAGAGCTTAATAGAAAAGAAAGATATATCAAAAGATTAGAAATTGTAAATGAGTTTAGGTGAACACATAACTTTTACAACAACTACCGTATTCAAGCAAAAACAAAACTTACTCCGTTAGAAAAACGAAATCAGTTTGTTGCTTGAATTTAATATTCTACCCTTTTGGGGCTTTTTTGTACTGTCTGCACAATTTGGGGCAGTTCAAAAACAGCAGGAGCTTTTTTCTTGCTGTAATTTTATCTTTCTGATTTTAATAAGGCATAATAGCAAGCGTCGCAAATACCTTGATTGTTCCAGTCCGAACTTCGCAGCGTTCCCTCATATTTCATATTGCATTTTTGCATTACCTTACCGGAATTAGGATTTCTGGGATCATGTCTTGATTCAATGCGATTTACATTTACCTCATCAAACAAATAATCCATAACCGCTTCGAGAGCTTCAGAAGTGATTCCATTGTGCCACCATGCTCTGCCAATGCAATATCCAATATGTACCGCTGAAGTTTCTTCGTTCATATTTACCACAGCAATATCGCCGATCGGCTCATCACCGTTTTCCTTTAACGCAATAGCCCAGTGATAAAAGCTCTTGTCAGAATATTGATTGACCCAAGCCGCTGTTACTTTGCGACTGATTTCAAGGCTGGGATGAGGCTGCCACATCAGGTATTTAGTTACCTCTTTATCCGATGCCCAATTATTATACATTGCCACAGCGTCTTCAATAACATATCTTCTTAAAATCAATCTGTCTGTCTCTAATTTTTGCGTGCCGCAATGATTCATAACTCTATCCCTTTCTTTTTATTTATAGCTCAGATATGTGGTCCTGTAAAGTTATTTCAATCTCGCCTCCAGGCGATAAATCGGATATCCCATAGAAGCAAATTTATTCTCATACTCCGTAACAATATTGCCCTCAAAATCACTGTTGTGCAAATCAAGAGAAATATTGGAAAGTCTGAAATCGCACAGCGAAAACTGCTCAATGGAATATTCAAAGAAATGCATATTGTCAGTTTTCTGGCAAATAACACCGTCAGGCTTCATTATCTTCTTGTAAATTTCAAGAAAAAGAGGATTCGTCAGCCTGTGGGCAATGTGCCTGTGTTTCGGAAACGGGCAGGAAAAATTAAGATAAATTTCCTCCACCGAACACTGGGGAATATATGACGGAAGATACTCTGCCGTTCCGCACAGAAATCGTATATTTTCAAGTCCTGCTGCTCTGGCGCTTTCTATTGCCTGGATAAGGACGTTGCGGTTTCTTTCAACGCAGAGAATATTTTTTTGGGGGGTTCTTTTTGCATACTCACATCCAAATTGCCCCTTGCCGCTGCCTATTTCCAGCACCACAGGATTTGAATTTGAAAAAAGCTTATCAAAATCTATCATATGATTCTCGTTAACTGCGTCCTTGTAGTTAAGAGAATCATTTTTCATTATTATAAGATAATCCGACGACGCGTCAATTCTCTCGTCAAGATTCTTTTTGCGTTTCATTCTCATACATTTTCACCTTAATAAATAGTGTACAGATTAGTGCTCGTCATCAAGCACAGCGTGGGCGCATTTCACTCCGTCCACCGCCGCAGATATAATTCCGCCTGCATAACCGGCTCCTTCACCGCAGGGATAAACTCCCCTGATATTGCACTGCAAAAACTCGTCCCTCAGTATTCTGACAGAGCTGGAGGATCTCGTTTCAGGAGCAGTAAGAACGGCGTCGTAAAGATTAAAGCCGTTAAGTTTCTTATCCATTTCAACTATTGCTGATTTCATCGTTGCTGAAACCTTTGACGGCAGACATTCATCAAGATTAGTCAGGGTAACACCTGTGGGGCAGGTGGGATTTACGCTTCCCAGTGCTTTGCTCTCTTTATTGCTGAGAAAATCTCCCACAAGCTGTGCCGGAGCCCTGTAATCTCCGCCGGCAAGCAGGAACGCCTTGTGCTCTATTTCACGCTGATAATATATTCCTGCAAGGGGATGCTCATCGGGGAAATCCTTGGGCTCAATTCCCACCAACAGCGCTGAGTTGGCATTTTCGCCGTCACGGGCAAGGGAGCTCATGCCGTTTACAATAACGCCTTCCTTTTCGCTGGCGGCAGCTACAACAGTACCTCCGGGGCACATACAAAATGTATATGCTCCCCTTTCGTGCAAGCCGTGGCAGGAAAGCTTATAGTCAGCGGCTCCCAGCTTTTTGTTGCCTGCAAATTTTCCGTACTGAGCCTTGTCAATAAGTTTTTGGGGATGTTCTATTCTCGCTCCTACCGAAAACGGCTTTTGAATTATCTCAACGCCCATGCCGTAAAGCATTTCAACAGTATCCCTGGCGCTGTGACCGATTGCCATTATAACACAGTCGGTTTCCATATCAATGCTTCTGCCGTTATTTGAATACGTTACTCCGTGAATAAAACCGTTGGCGCATATAAGTTTCTCAAGCTTCGACTCAAGCCTGACTTCTCCGCCCAGGGATTCAATCTTTTTTCTGATATTTTTCACCACAACGGCAAGCCTGTCCGTGCCGATATGAGGCTTAGCTGAATAGAGAATTTCCTCAGGCGCACCCGCCTCATAAAGCTCCTGCAAAATCTTGCGGATATACGGACTCTTGATACCCGTTGTGAGCTTGCCGTCCGAAAACGTACCTGCGCCGCCCTCGCCGAACTGAACATTGGACTCCTCGTCAAGCTCCCTGGTTTTCCAAAACTTGTTTACGTCCCGTGTTCTTCTGTCAACGTCACGTCCACGCTCCAGCACAATAGGTCGAAGACCTGCCTGGGCAAGAATAAGTCCGGCAAACATGCCTGCCGGACCGAATCCGACAACCACCGGTCTGAATTCGCTTTTACGCTTATTTTCAGGCATAACATATTTATACGGTGTAACAAGCTGTATCTTCTGGCTTTTGCTCTTAGATACAATCTGCTTTTCGTCAAGAGTTATTTCAACGTCTACGCAGTACATAAAATGGACGTCGTCCTTTTTCCTTGCGTCCACGCTTTTTTTGTAAATGGACAAAGATTTAACATATTTTTGATTTATCTTAAGCACCTTTGCCGCCTTAGCTTTAAGGAGTTCTTCCTCCTCGTCAAGGTTTAGTCTTATTTCATTAATTCTTATCATATTTGTTTACCTTATTATATAATGAAGCGATTTCGTCAGCGACTGTTATTCCGCTGAACCACGCAAAATTCAAATTAAATCCGCCGCACTCAAACTGCCTGTCAAGTACCTCGCCGCAGGCATAAAGTCCGCTCACCAGCTTCGAACTATAATGGTCAAATTCGTTTATGTCTGCACCGCCGCCGGTTATCTGGGCATAATCAAAGCCCTTGGTTCCTGTGATTATCAGCTTCCAGTTCTTTACTATCTGCGCCTGCCTGTGCACATCTGCTGATGCCTGCTTTTCTATAATATCAGCAAGCGCCGAGCCGAGTATTCCTTTAAGACTGCCGAAAGTTTTTATATGCCTTTCAAGTTCTTCTTGGCTCATATCCGGCACCAAGTCCAAAACTGCGTGGCATTTCTGAGGATTTTCTTTTGCAAAATTCTTACTGACGATATCCGACAGATTCATCGTAACAATGCCCGACAATCCGTAATCGGCAAACAGCACCTCGCCGTATTCACTCTTTATATCTGAGGAATCAAGCTGAACAGTCATCCTGCATTTAACCCTGTGACCTTTAAGCGCTCTGGGATACTTGCTGGACGACGTAAGCTGCACCAGCGCAGGATAAAGCGGAGTTATACTGTGACCAAGCGACTTAAGCAAGTCATATCCGCTGCCGTTTGAGCCGAGATTTTTCTGAGCTTTTCCTCCGGCGGCAACCACTACACTGTCTGCGTAAAATTTACCTTTTGAGGTATGGACGCACAAACTGCTGTCAATACGTTCAACAGTGCAGTCAGTAATTATCTCAACGCCGAGTTTTTCACAGCTTTCGGTCAATGCCTCCAGCACTGTGGACGCCTGATTGGAATATGGATAACTCCTGCCCTCAGAATCAGTACGTGTGATTACGCCGATACTGTTAAAAAAATCCACCACCTGACTGCTGTGGGGAGCGCTGACATTTGAAAGATTGCACCTGCCGTTTCCTGTGGCAAGTATCTTTCTGCCTGGCTCTTGCATACGCTCCAGCACCTTGACCGAGCAGCCGGGGCAATTCTGTTTTAGTCTGACGGCGCAGGCAAGTCCGCCGGCACCGGCGCCGATTATAATTGTGGTCATTTTAACTCACCTATACTACAGATAGTTGTTGCGTAAATATAATAATATAAAATAATCTTAAATGCAAATTTTTTTGATAAAATGCTTGACTAAATTTAAGCACTGTGCTATATTAATCATACCTCAAAAAGGATGATTAATCTGAGCCGTTAGGCCTTATTTTTTTGTCCTGATTGCTTTGTGTGGCATAAGAGGGAGATTATCTATCGAAATTTAAACGGAGGTGCTATTTATGAGAGTTAAGATTACCTTAGCTTGCACTGAATGCAAACAACGCAACTACAACACAATGAAGAACAAGAAGAATTCACCTGACAGACTTGAGATGAACAAGTACTGCCGCTTCTGTAAGAAGCACACTCTTCACAGAGAAACAAAGTAACAGGAGGATTCAAATGGCTGAAGAAAAGAATACTTCAAAGAAGGTTGAAAAAGCCGATAAGTCTAACGACAAGAAAAAGAAGTCAAAGAAAAATCCTTTTAAATCCATTGCATCTTTCTTCAAAAGCGTAAAATCAGAAGGCAAGAAGGTCGTATGGGCAAAGCGCAAGGACGTTCTTAAGAACACACTTATTGTCATCGTTGTTGTGGCAATCGTAGGCGTATGCATCTACGGCGTTGACACTCTGCTTTCTCTCGGTCTCAAGGGCTTGAAGAATGCCGCTGCTGAAACTACAACAACTACTTCAATTTCTGATGTAGTTGACACCACTGCTGAGGAAGACACAACAGCAGCCGAGGACACAACCGCAGAGGCTGAGACCACTACTCAGGCAGCCGAATAATAAATAATCAATTCGCTTTTGTTTGACATTATTATTCGGGAGGCTTATTAATGGAAGAAGCAAAATGGTATGTTGCACACACGTTTTCAGGATATGAAAACAAAGTTGCAAGCAATATTCAGACCGTAGTTGAAAACCGCAATCTCCATGATCTTATTCAGGATGTTGCGATCCCTACCGAAACTGTTGTTGAGGTAAAGGACGACGGCACCAAGAAGGAATATCAGAGAAAGCTGATGCCGGGCTACGTCTTTGTTAAAATGGTTATGACTGACGACAGCTGGTATATCGTGCGTAATACCCGCGGCTGTACCGGATTTGTCGGTCCTGAAAGCAAACCGATACCGCTCACCGATGAGGAGATAAAAAATCTCGGAGTTGAGAAGATCAGCGTTGAGGTTTCGTACGAAGTCGGCGACCTTGTCAATGTTATTGACGGACCGCTGGAGGGCTTCTCCGGAACGGTTGAGGATATCGACATTGAAAACAACAGCGTTCAGGTAACAGTTTCCATGTTCGGCAGAGAAAACACTGTCGAGTTTGAGCTTGACCAGCTTGAAAAGGTCAGTGAATAATTACAGTAATTCGCAGGCGTGACTGCCCTTGCGGCGCAGTACGGTTTGCTTATTATCATCGCAGATGAAATTGCCGTTTTGTCTGTGATGGTGGGAGAGATTTGAACATCTCGCCATTTACCACAATTTTAGGAGGAAATTATTATGGCACAGAAGGTAGTAGGTTTAATTAAACTTCAGATTCCTGCCGGCAAGGCAACTCCGGCACCGCCTGTTGGTCCGGCTCTCGGTCAGCACGGCGTAAATATCATGTCATTCACAAAAGAGTTCAACGAGAGAACAAAGAATGACGCCGGTCTTATCATTCCTGTTGTAATCACAGTATATGAGGACCGTTCATTTACATTCGTTACAAAGACACCGCCAGCGGCTGTTCTTATCAAGAAGGCCTGCGGTATCGAAAAGGCTTCTGGCGCACCTAACAAGAACAAGGTAGCCACCATCTCAAAGGCTGATATTCAGAAGATCGCCGAGACAAAGATGCCTGACCTTAACGCCGCTTCACTTGAGGCAGCTATGTCAATGATCGCAGGAACCGCACGCAGCATGGGTATAGTAGTTGAAGACTAATTCCCTTGTGGGAGGAAAAATCCGATTAACCACTGGAGGTAATTTATTATGAAACACGGAAAGAAATATTTAGACGGTGCAAAACTTATTGACCGTACAAATTTATATGATACAGCAGAAGCTCTTGAGCTTTCTGTAAAAACAGCTACAGCAAAGTTTGATGAAACAATCGAGGCTCATATCCGCCTTGGCGTTGACTCACGTCACGCTGACCAGCAGGTAAGAGGCGCTGTTGTTCTTCCAAACGGAACCGGTAAGGACGTAAGAGTTGCAGTATTCGCAAAGGGCGACCTTGCAAAGGCTGCTGAGGAAGCAGGCGCTGACGTTGTAGGCGACGCTGACCTCGTTCAGAAGATCTCAGGCGGCTGGATGGAATTCGACGTAGCCATCGCATCACCTGATATGATGGGCTTTGTTGGTCGTCTTGGTAAGATCCTTGGTCCTCGCGGACTTATGCCTTCACCAAAAGCCGGCACTGTTACCATGGACGTTGCTAAAGCTGTTCAGGAAGCTAAGGCTGGTAAGATTGAATATCGTCTTGACAAGACAAACATCATCCACTGCCCTATCGGCAAGGCTTCTTTCGGCTCAGAAAAGCTTCTTGAAAACTTCAACGCTCTTCTTGACGCTATCATCAAGGCAAAGCCGGCTGCTTCCAAGGGTCAGTACATCAAGTCAGTTGTAGTATCTGCTACAATGGGTCCTGGAATCAAAATCAACCCAAACAAGGTAGGTTCAGCAGCAACTGCCGAATAATCGTTTTGGTATTGACACAAGGCGTTGCCTGTGTTAAAATACAATAGCTGTTCAGCCAAAGACAGCAGGTGCCGGTATTCCGGCGTAAGTTTATCGCCTGCCGAGGAATGGACATTCAGATAACACAATAAAGTTATTTTGATTGTTATGTGCATTCCGTGTCTTGCGGGATGCACTTTTTTATAGCTGGCAGCCATAAGGCGGCGTCCGCCGCTTAAAGTCCGCATTTCGCGGCAAATAATTATGGAGGTATAGTAAATGCCAAGTACAGCAGTTCTTGAAAAGAAAAAGCAAATTGTTGCTGATCTTTCCGAAAGAATCAAGAATTCCTGCGCAGGTGTAGTTGTTGACTACAAGGGTATCAACGTTGAAGACGATACAAAGCTGCGTAAAGAGCTTCGTGAGGCAGGCGTTGAGTATACAGTTGTTAAAAACTCTATCCTCGGCAGAGCCGCTCAGGACGCAGGACTTGAAGGACTTGATTCAGTTCTTGAAGGAACAACAGCTATTGCAACATCAGCAGACGATTACGTTGCATCCGCACGTATTCTCCAGAAATACGCTGACTCACACGATAACTTCTCATTAAAGAGCGGTTATCTTGACGGAGAAATCATCTCAATGGAAAAGCTTATTGCTCTTGCAAAGCTTCCGTCAAGAGAAGTTCTCCTTGCTACAGTTTGCAGCGTATTCAATGCGCCTATCGCTGCTTTTGCCCGTGGAGTACAGGCAATCGTAGACAAGGGCGGAGTTGAGGCTTGCGAGCCGGCAGCAGCTGAAGAAGCTGCCGAAGCAGAAGCCCCAGCAGAGGAGCCGGCAGCAGAAGAAGCCAAGGCAGAAGAAACTCCGGCTGAAGCACCGGCTGAAGAAACAGCCGAGTAATCGGAAAATCAACAAAAAACTAAACTAATTTGAATTTTTACGGAGGAAAGTAAAATGGCATCAGAAAAAGTTACAGCAATTGTTGAAGAGCTTAAAACTCTCACAGTTCTTGAGCTTTCAGAGCTCGTATCAGCAGTAGAAGAAGAATTCGGCGTAAGCGCTGCAGCAGCAGTAGCAGTAGCAGCTCCCGCAGACGGCGGTGCAGCAGCAGCTGAAGAGAAGACAGAGTTTGACGTAGTACTTGCAGAAGTAGGCGCTAACAAGATTCAGGTTATCAAGGCTGTTCGTGAGGCTACAGGTCTTGGCCTTAAGGAAGCTAAGGAGCTTGTTGACGGTGCTCCTTCAACTGTTAAGGAAGCTGTTCCGACCGCTGACGCTGAGGCTCTCAAGGCTAAGCTTGAGGAAGCCGGCGCTAAGATCGAGCTTAAATAATTACATTATTTATAACAAAAAGCAGATGACTCATGTCATCTGCTTTTTTATTTATCATTTATAACTCAATATGCCTTTAAATTTTATTTTGAATTTTATAACTGCTAAACATTATCAAAGTAATTTGAAAAATCGACAGCAATAACGTTTCCTGTTTGAGCGTCAACCGCCACTTTACAATCGTTGTATTCACTGTCATCATCATTTATATTTGCCCAGAACACATATACATAATCCATGTCCGTATTATTATAAACAAACATAAAGTCGGAAGGCTCGTATCTGTAACACAGTGTTGAGCCAAATGTATCTTTATCAAAGCTGCTGACATACTCTTTGTACTTTGGTTTTTTAAGTTCGCTGATGACTGAAGATTTTAATTTCTCGCTTTCCAATATCTTTATATCGTCGCTGTTGTCGGTTCTGTCACCGAACATTGACGAAACAGTATAGGAGCTAAAATTGCCTGAGTTGTTATAGGCAAACTCCTTATCATAAATATAATAGGTGTTTCCGATTAATTTATTATCAGAAATTATGACGTTAAATTTCAGCTCATCATCATATTGGAATTTGTATATATCAACGCCTTCACCTGATTTTTTCAAATATTTTGAATTTGTAATACAGCAAATAACGTCTGCAAACGAAACATCGTCTTCGCTTTCAAACAACACGTCAAATATGCGTAATCTTTTATCTATTTCATTGCATTTATAGGTGTTGTCATAGGAATCAAGCTTTTCTCTGCTCATTGCTATAAGAAGATAGCCGTATTTGTAATTCTCTCTCATAAAATCTGCGCCGTTGAGCAAAAGCAATTTCACATTATGGCGCCAAAAATCTTCAAAATAATGGTGACCGATATCCGATTCCTTTAAAGCCTCGCCGCCGATTATATCTTTCATTACCACAGCCATAACATTTTCCCTGCGCGGGTCCAGTACAACTTTGTAATAGTAATCTGTGTTTTCCAGAAAATCATTAAATATATATTTAATAGTTTCTTCAGAATGCTCCAAAAGATATATGTATTCCTCAGAATCTTTATTCAAAAAATCAGTCGGGTCGTAATATTGTGCCTCAGGAGTTTCTGCAAGAATGTCTATCATCTGCGCTATCTGCTCGTTTTCCTGGGGTTCCTGCTGAGTGCTCTCCAAGCTTGTCTGCTGACTTGTTTCTTTTTCACTTCCATTTTCATTCGCAGCCGTATTTCTGTCGAGCACAACTGCTATTACTACGCATATGACTACTGCAACTGCAGCTAAAACCCAGGCAAACTTCTTTTT
>HHCFR02800__coassemble_2879_pt1 | contig 10991 bp, 10 predicted proteins | sample HHCFR02800__metabat2_high_PE_036 | metagenome-assembled genome bin HHCFR02800 | reverse complement strand
GTTATTGAAAGAGGTCTTAAGATGGGCGGCAGAACTGCCAATATAACTATCGCTCTTTCAGACAAACCGGGTCAGCTTATGGGTGTAAGCCAGATAATCGCTCAGCTCGGGGCAAACGTTGTTTCAGTAAACTATGACAGCTCTGATCTTGACATGAACATCACCGACTGCTACTTGAAGATTGGTGTTGAAACCAGGGATTACGCCCATATCGCACAGGTTAAGAAGGCTCTTAAGGACGCAGGCTTCGAGGTATGCGACTGATAATCAGAATAAAAACTAAATCATTATGATTAAGGAGATATTACTATGGATTATGTATCAACAAAAAACGCACCGGACGCAATCGGTCCGTACTCACAGGCGGTAAAGGCAAACGGAATGCTTTTCACCTCCGGTCAAATAGCTATTGACCCTGCCACAAATACTGTAAAGGCTGTTACTATCGAGGAGCAGACAACACAGGTTTGCGAAAATCTCAAGGCGGTTGTTGAGGCCGCCGGCACAACAATGGATAAGGTTGTAAAAACCGTATGCTTTTTGGCAGACATCAATGATTTTGCAAAATTCAACGAAGTTTACGGCACTTATTTCACATCAAAGCCAGCACGCTCCTGCGTTGCAGTAAAGGACCTCCCAAAAGGAGTTCTCTGCGAAATCGAGGTTATCGCTGAGTTATAATCAGCATAATATAATTAATTGAAATAATAACAAAGAAATCCGGCTAAGCGTATGCTTATGCTGGATTTTTCTTATAAAAATCTAAAAAATCGGGGCCGAATACTCGGTCCCGATTTTGTTGAATATGTATTAATCTTATTTCTCAGCGTATTTGTCGTCGCCGTTCCAGCTGTACATAGCACGGATCTTCTCGCCGACTTCCTCAAGCTGATGAGAAGCCTCAAGCTCTCTCTTAGCCTTAAAGTGAGCCCAGCCGTTGTTGCTCTCAGTGATGAACTTGGAAGCAAATGTACCGTCCTGGATTTCCTCAAGAACTTTCTTCATTTCCTTCTTTGTCTCATCTGTGATAAGTCTCTTGCCTGTCTCGTAATCACCGAATTCAGCAGTGTTTGAGATAGAATATCTCATCTTTGAGAAACCGCCTGAGTAGATAAGGTCTACGATAAGTTTCATCTCGTGGATGCACTCAAAGTAAGCGTTTCTCGGATCGTAACCTGCTTCAACAAGTGTCTCGAAACCAGCCTTCATAAGAGCTGTTACGCCACCGCAAAGAACAGCCTGTTCACCGAAGAGGTCAGTCTCAGTCTCACACTTGAAGGTTGTTTCAAGGATAGCTGCACGAGCGCCGCCGATACCTGCACCGTAAGCAAGAGCTGTGTCAAGGCAATGACCGCTTGCATCCTGGTAAACAGCAACAAGACACGGTGTGCCCTTGCCCTCTTTGTACTCAGAACGTACAGTGTGGCCCGGTGCCTTAGGAGCGATCATAAATACGTCGATATTTGACGGAGGTACGATCTGCTTGAAGTGAATGTTAAAGCCGTGAGCAAATGCAAGTGCTTTGCCTTCAGTAAGGTTTGGCTCGATATCTTTCTTATATATTGCAGCCTGTCTCTCATCAGGAGTAAGAATCATGATAACGTCGGCAGCCTTTGTTGCCTCTGCTGTTGTCATAACCTTAAGTCCAAGATCCTCAGCATGCTTCCATGACTTTGAACCTTCATAAAGGCCTACAACTACGTTTACTCCGCTCTCATGAAGATTGAGTGCATGAGCGTGTCCCTGTGAGCCGAAACCGATAATAGCTACGGTCTTGCCTGAGAGAACATCAAGATTACAATCTGATTCATAAAAAATCTTTGCTTCTGCCATTTTGTTTTCCTCCAAAAAATTATTTCAAACAAGTTGTATGATGACTTGTTTGTTCTTTCAACAATTCATATTATATATTGTATGATGTCTAATGTCAATAGGTAAATTAAATTATTTTTCAAGCCCCTCTATAGCATGAATAATGTGCAGCCGCATTGCAGTTCTTGCTCCGTCAGGATTTCTCTTTTTTATGAAATCCATAATAAGCCTGTCATCCTTAAGGTTGTCGCTGGTGATGTCGCGGTCCTTTGCAAGAACCATAACGCCTTTCTTTATGGCATTGAATATTATGGGCATAAACTGCTTAACAAAAGAATTATGGGTTGCGTTGGCGATGCTTTCGTGAAACTTCTGCTCTTCATAAGTGCGGTCCTCGCCGCTGAGTATCTTTTTTTCTATCTCTTCGCCGTAATAGCAAATAGTCTTGATTTCCTCATCAGTTGCCCTTTTTGCCGCTAAATAAGCGCAATCCGGCTCGAACATAAGCCTCATTTCAAACAGGTCGTCAAGTCCTGAGGCAATATCGTTGAGGTCTTCCAAATTAATAGTGGTTTTTGACGTTACGAACGTTCCCTTGCCTCTTTTTATTTCCAAGATCCCGTTGGTGGTAAGAATCTTTACTGCCTCTCTAAGGGTTGAGCGGCTGACGCCCAGCTCCGCCGCAAGATCGTTTTCATTGGGCAGCTTATCGCCTACGGAAAATCTGTTTTCTTCCTCTATCATCTTAGCTATCTGCTGAGCAGTGCTGTCTGCAAGCATTGCTGATTTCATCATAATACACCTCTTTTTATTTATAATATCACAAACAGCAGGTACAAGTCAATACGTTGTATGATGTCTTATGTTATATTTCTGTGCAACCATAGTATTTGAACAGGTGTTTTACCCAATTTCCATATAGCTCTTGTAAAATTTAATATAATGTTTTATTATACTTATGTAATTATATGCCCAAACTTTCGGGCAGATGGAGGCGCTCAAATGGACAAGCTAAAAAAGATAAAATATTATATTGATTCGCTTTGCATTTATGATTTAAAAAACGACAGTGTCATACGTGCAATTTATAATCTTGCAAACAGCGTGGACAGTGAGGCGATTCTGACAGGTCAAAGTGAGTTTTTCAGGATTGTAGCAAAAAACAATTCCTTAAAGGAATACATCTCAAGATGCATACTGACTGACGACAACCCTTTTACGAGGGCAGCTTGTGCAGGAAGTGTGGACAAACTCGAAAAATCAGTTATTGACGCAGTAAAGCTTGACCTTATGAAACTGGAGGAAATATCCTCTCTGACTGCGGACGATCTGGCTCATTTTGTAACCGACGAGGATTTAAAAGAAATTCTAAAAACCATCCCGGCATGGGAAACGGGGAAACCGCTGGCGCCCCTTACCGTTAACTGGGGCGAGCAGATACAGGAACTTATTGCTTATCATAGAACCAATGGATACGGCGAATACGCAAAGCACATCGCCTTTACCTGGAGGAATAAGGAGATATGCCCTGTTACATCAGCAGACCTGATAACCCTTGCCGACCTTAAAAACTATGAGGAACAGCGCAGGAAGGTAATTGACAACACGGAAAGCTTCATTGCCGGACAGCCTGCAAACAACGTACTTCTTTACGGCGACAGAGGCACCGGAAAAAGCTCCACCGTACACGCTCTTCTTAACGAATACCACAACCAGGGACTGCGTATGATTGAAATACCCAAGAGCGCTGTGGCTGATCTAGGACTTATCAGAGAAAAGATTGCAAAATCACCTATGAAATTCATCATTTATATTGATGATCTCAGTTTTGATTCCAACGACACGTCTTTCAGCGAGCTCAAGGCGGCGCTGGAGGGCTCCCTCTCCGGCAGGCAGTCTAATATACTTATATATGCCACATCCAACAGGCGCCATTTGATAAAAGAGAATTTTACCGACAGGGAAAATGACGTTACCAGAGGCGACACGATGCAGGAGCAGCTCAGCCTTTCCGACAGATTCGGACTTACTATCACATTTCTTAACCCCGATAAAAAGAATTATCTTGATATCGTTGAAAAAATCGCTGTTGACAGGGGACTCACAAAAATCGACAGAGAGCATCTCCTGTTTGAAGCTGAACGCTGGGCCATACGCCGAGGAGGACGCTCTCCAAGGTGCGCAAAGCAGTTTGTGGACTATGTTCAAAGCTGTGAAAACCGCGGAAAAGAATGGTAAAAATATAGTAATTTAGAATTTAAAGTTTGTTAAAAAACTTTATAATTTGTTTACCAAAAAAACAAAAAAATACCGATTTAAGCTGATAAACTAATACTAACGAATCAAAGGAGAAACGAAATGAGTACAAAAATTCTTGTAGTTGATGATGACCACAACATTTGTGAACTTCTGAAACTTTATCTTGAAAATGACGGATACACCGTTTTCGTCGCAAACGACGGTCAGGAAGCAGTAAACATGTTTCAGTCAAAATCTCCCGACCTTGTTTTGCTTGACATCATGCTGCCGAAAATGGACGGCTGGCAGGTATGCCGTGAAATCAGGAAAACTTCCAGCGCTCCCATAATAATGCTTACGGCTAAAGGTGAGACCTTTGACAAGGTGCTGGGTCTTGAGCTCGGCGCTGATGACTATGTTACAAAGCCGTTTGACGCAAAAGAGGTTATGGCGAGAATCAAAGCCGTTCTCAGAAGAACTAACGGCAGCGCTCAGACGGAGGACAATACCAAAAAGGTTGTTGTATACGACAATCTTGAAATCAATATAGTAAACTATGAGCTTAAAGTTAAGGGTGTGCCGGTTGACACTCCGCCTAAAGAGCTGGAGCTCATTTACCATTTTGCTTCAAACCCAAACCGTGTTTACACACGCGACCAGCTTCTTGACGAAGTGTGGGGATTCGATTACTACGGCGACTCAAGAACAGTAGACGTTCATGTTAAGCGTCTGCGTGAGAAGCTGGAGGGCGTATCGGACAAATGGTCTCTTAAGACTGTATGGGGCGTCGGTTACAAGTTTGAAACAAAGGAATAAATTTTAATGTCTGTAAAGGAAACTCTTAAGGGAAAATATCTGCGCAACAATATTTTCGCCAAGTTTTTTATTCTCTTTGCGGCAATATTTCTAATAGTCCTTTCTATTTTGGGCACTACGCTGACGGTGCTTGTTAATGCGTATACTCAAAATGAAAACACCAGACTGTTAAAAGAGAATACGCAGACGATTGCGCAGAGTGTTGAAACGTCCCTGACAGCCAGCGATATGAACAACTCATACTCGCTGGAAAAGGAAATGATCTGCAATTCGCTTTACATTATTTCAAATTATATTGACGCCGACCTGTTTATCTGCGATGTAGAGGGCAACATAATCCTGTGCAAGGAAAAAGCCCCGGCATCGGCGTTTTACGGCTACATGCCGGAATGCGCGTATCACAGCCAGTTTAAAGTCGGCGACGTGCTTTTAAAGAATGTTTACGAGGGCGGATACGTCGGCAAGGGTAGCGTCAGCGGCAAACTTTCATATATAGTCGGTTATCCGATTTACAATAATAACGAAATAATCGGCTCCGTATTTGCCACATCTCAGACGAATGTAGACACACTTACGGTAGCTGTTTTCAGAATGTTTCTTGGCAGTGCGCTTGCCTGTCTTGCAATAGCATTCGTGTGCATATGGCAGCTTACAAAGCACTTTGTTAAACCTTTACGCCAGATGAGTGATGCCACCAAGCAGTTTGCTGTAGGCGATTTCTCGTACAGGGTAAAGGTCAGCGGCAACGATGAGCTGGCGAAACTCGGCACAGCGTTTAACGAAATGGCAGGAGCACTTGACACGCTGGAATCATCAAGGAGAAGCTTTGTTTCAAACGTGTCCCACGAGCTGAGAACGCCCATGACATCCATAGGCGGATTTATCGACGGAATACTCGACGGCACAATCCCCAGGGACAAGACAGATTATTATTTGAAAATAGTCAGCGACGAGATTCGCCGACTTTCCCGTCTGGTTGTTGCTATGCTTAATATGAGCAAAATAGAATCCGGCAGTTTTGAAATGAAGCCTGCAAAATATGATATCACTGACCAGATAATTCATATCCTGCTCACCTTTGAGCAAAGAATAGATGAAAAAAACATTGAGATACAGGGACTTGAAAACCTGCCCTGCACATATATCACAGCCGATTCGGATATGATATATCAGGTTATCTACAATATATTTGACAATGCCGTTAAATTTACAAACGAGGGCGGATACATCCGTGTTGACATGATGCAGACAAACGATTTTATCGAAGTTCACATCAAAAACAGCGGCATCGGAATAAAATCAGATGAACTTTCAAAAGTCTTTGAAAGATTTTATAAAGTTGACAAGTCGAGGAGTCTTGACGCCAAGGGTGCGGGACTCGGACTTTATATAGTAAAAATGATGGTTGAAATGCACGGCGGAAGCATTTGGGCACGAAGCGACGATGAAAAATCTGCGGAATTCATATTCAGACTTCCTAAAACATGTCAACCCATCAATAAGAAGGAGACGAAGAAATAATGGAGGATTACAACAAATTCAATAATAATTCAGGCAGCTCCAACGAGCCGCAACCGGATTATTATCAGCCACACAGCGGCGACGCAAACGGCAGCTCTAACGGCGATACTAAAGGCAGCTACTACACAGAGCCTGCTCAGGAGGAAAACAACACCACTTATCACTATTCATACGCTCAGAGCAATCAGCAGCAGAGCACTCAGGGCGGACCGTGGCAGTCCTCACAAAACAATGCTTATCAGTACCAGCCAAACAGCGGCTATGAGTATGCAAGTACCCCGAACGACGCAAACACAGCAAACATGGCAAAGCCGCCAAAGAAAAGCAAGGCAGCAAAAATAATCATTGCTGTACTTGTGGTATGTCTTGTAGCGGCAGTAGTCGGAATGGTAATATCCATTACATCATCATCCGACGCTAACGCGAAAGACAGCACAACCACAACTCAGTCACAGTCCGCTGATGACGCAGCCAAAACCCAGGCAAGCGGCGAGGTTGCTTTAACGGATGCCAACAACAATTACACTGTTGCGGGCGTGGCTGACAAGGTTCTTGATTCCTGCGTGGGAATAACGGTTTACTCCCAGCAGTCCGACGCTTATAACTATTTTTACGGCTACGGTCAGGGCGACAGCTCCCAGAGTGAGCCGTCACAGTCAGGCGAAGGCTCCGGCGTGCTTATGGCTGAGCAGGACGGTAAGACCTATGTTCTCACCTGCGCCCATGTAATCAGCGACGGCGACAGCTTTACTGTGACGTTAAACGACGGCACAGAAGTAGAAGCACAGATGGTTGGATTTGACTCACAAACTGATATCGGCGTTCTTTCAATCAACGAAACAGGGCTTAAAATCGCTGAATTTGCCGACAGCGACAATCTTGTTGTAGGCGAGCAGGTAGTAGCAATCGGCTGCCCGGGCGGTCTTGAATTTATGAATTCTCTTACAAGCGGTCACATTTCAGCTCTTGCAAGACCTATCTCATCATCAATAGGATACGACACAGAATGTATCCAGATTGACGCAGCTATCAATCCCGGAAACAGCGGCGGCGCTCTCTTTAATATGCAGGGTCAGGTTATAGGAATAAACTCCTCTAAAATAGCCGCAACAGAATATGAGGGAATGGGCTTTGCCGTTCCGTCATCAACGGCAATTGCCACTGCAAACAGCCTTATCAAGGTGGGTTATGTTGAGGGCAGAGCAAAGCTGGGTATCACTTATAACCAGCTCACCAACTTCAACAACGCAGAAGCTGTAATTCAGGCGCTGGCACAACAGGGATTTGAGGACGCACAGGGCGTTATGGTAATTGACAGCGTGGACGAGGAATCCGACCTTGCTGACAAGGATATCCGCCAATATGACATGATAGTAGCCGTTAACGGCAAAACTATGACATCCACTGACGTAATGACCTCAACGCTATCCGACTCAAAGCCGGGAGATACTATAAAGCTTACTATAGCACGTATCGAAAACAACTCTATTAAAACCTTTGAGGTTGAGTGTACTCTTATTGAATCAAAGGGATAACACAAGAGCCTAAAAATACAGAAAAAAAGACCTGTTCACAATGAACAGGTCTTTTGTTTACGATATATTCGCATCAGGCTGCTGCCCGGATGGATTTAATCAGTCATTAGGAATGAATTTCTTGTGTACTGCGGATACGGCTCTGTCGGCGTCCTCAGCATCAATGATAACAGAAATCTTGATTTCTGATGTGGAAATCATCTGAATGTTGATATTAGTTTCATAAAGCGCCTCAAACATCTTGGAAGCTGTGCCCGGATGTGATTCCATACCTGCACCTACGATTGACACCTTGGCAACATTTGTGTTGCATACGATTCTGCAATTGTCAAGCAGGTCCTCAAGAAGTTCAACGGCAACAGGTCCGTTTTCCTTGCTTACGCTGAATACGATATCCTTTGTGCCGTCCCTGCCGAAAGACTGAAGAATGATATCAACATTGATATTCTTTGCAGAAAGCTTTGAAAAGATTTTGAAAGCGATGCCGGGAGTGTCCTGCAAATTCAAGATAGATACAAGTGCAACGTCATTATCCTTAGTTACGCCGCGAATTAACATTTTTTCCATTTTTGTTGCCTCCTTAACAATTGTACCCGGTACGGGATTTAATGATGAGAGCACTTCCAGCTCCACTGAATATTTTTTAGCCATTTCTACAGAACGGTTATTGAGCACCTGAGCGCCGAGAGTTGCCAGCTCAAGCATTTCATCATAAGTTATTTCCTTAAGCTTTTTAGCGCCCTCAACCTTTCTCGGGTCCGCAGTGTAAACACCCTCAACATCGGTAAATATCTGGCATCTGTCAGCCTTAAGCGCAGCTGCGATAGCTACTGCGGAAGTGTCTGAGCCGCCTCTGCCGAGAGTGGTAAGGTCATCATACCTGTTAATTCCCTGGAATCCGGCTACAACAACGATATTATGCTTAGCAAGCTCAGCCTGAAGTCTGTTTGGCTTGATATTCTTTATTCTTGCCTGGGTGTATATAGTGTTGGTGTTGAAGCCTGCCTGCCAGCCAAGAAGGCTGATTACCGGGAAACCAAGCTTTTCAATAGCCATTGCCAGCAGTGAAATTGAAATCTGCTCGCCTGCGGTAAGAAGCTGGTCCATTTCCCTCTTGTTTGCATTGGGATTGATCTCCATAGCCTTTTCTATAAGATCATCCGTCGTATCGCCCTGGGCAGACACAACAACGATAACGTCATTGCCCTGCTTGTAAGTATCTGTAACGATACGGGCGACGTTCATAACTCTTTCGGCATCTGCTACAGATGAACCGCCGAATTTCTGAACAATAAGTCCCATAGTTACGTATCCTCCTAAATTATATGATTAATAGTTTGTAACCTTAATAATATTTATAACATCCATGCCGCCGAGCTTTGATTTAAGCTCGTTTTCCGTCATATCATCGGTTATGAATGCCACTTCGTCGGACGGCTGGCCCTTGCGTGAGAGATATTTTACCTCAGAGAATGCGCTGTTTACCTGAGCGCAGCTTGCCTTTGCCCTAACGTAGAACGGCATTTTTATAGTGCTCTTATAATCTACAACATAATCCTCGTCGCCTGCGTCCCAACCGAAAATCTTCTTCCTGTCGGTATGCTTAGCACAGTCGATAATATCGGCAACAACCGCTGAAGCAGTCGGCAGCTTTCCTGCGCCCGGACCATAGAAGCAAACGTCGCCCACCGCGTCGCCGCGCACAAGGATTGCGTTAAATACATCTTTAACTGACGCCAGCTGAGAGCCGTTATATACAACTGCCGGACTTACAAAAGCCGCAATTGCGTCATCGCTGATATATTTTATCTGACCGAGCAGCTTGATTACGCCGTCAACAGAGTTGATATACGAAACGTCCTCCAGTGTAACGTTTGAGATTCCCTCCGTCTCAACCTGGGAAGGATAAACATGCTTGCCGAATGCAAGAGAAGCAAGTATACAAACCTTGCGGCAGGCGTCGTGACCCTCAATATCCGCTGTAGGATCCTTTTCTGCGTATCCCTTTTCCTGAGCAAGCTTAAGAGCATCTGCAAAAGACATGCCCTTTTCTATCATCATAGTCAGGATAAAGTTTGTTGTACCGTTGAGAATACCGGCAACGCCTTCAATATGGTTGGCGGCAAGGCACTGTGTAAGAGGTCTGATAATCGGGATACCTCCGCCTACCGACGCTTCAAACAGATAGTTTGCTCCGCTTTCCTCAGCGGCACGCAGAAGCTCAAGCCCTTTCTGCGCCACGAGTTCCTTGTTGGATGTAACAACGCTTTTACCCGCTTTTAAAAGCTTCATCGTAAAATCAAAAGCAGGATTTATTCCTCCCATTGTTTCAGCAACGATTTTAATTTCAGGATCGTTGAGAATATCGTTAAAATCCTTGGTGAACAACGCCTCATGAGCATCACCGGGGAAATCACGAAGATCAAGAATTTTTGAAACTTCAAGCTCTTTTCCGCCTGTTTTTTTAGGTATTATGTCGCTGTGGCTTTCAATAACCTCTACTACGCCGGAACCTACTGTTCCGTATCCCATAACTGCTACTTTCATCCATTAACCTCCTGATAGCATGTTTTTATCACTTATATTTACGGATTTAACTCCGCTGACCTTCTTTATCTTATCAACCATATCATGAATAGATACCGTCATCTGAGTAACTCTTACCGTTACCGAAACGTCTGCCACGGAATTGACCGGAACGCTCTGGCTTACGGACAACACGTTTGCTCCCGCCAGATAAAGCTCGTTCATCAGCGCGGAAAGAACTCCCGCGTTATCCCTGAGCTTTGCGTTAAGAGTAACTGTCTCCTGGTCGTCAAAGGTATTGTACTCAAAAATAGAGTCCTTGTATTTATAATATGCACTTCTTGAAATTCCCGCCATTTTAGCCGCTTGGGTGGCGTTTGCCGCCTCGCCTGAGGCAAGGTAATTTTTCGCTTTAATCACCTTTTCAAACACCGGCGGAAGTATGCTGGAATTAACGAGAAAATAATTTACTTTGCTCATTAAAATTGTCCTCCGTGAGCGGACAGTTGTTTTGCTGTGAAAAACACTTTCTATATATTAGCA
>HHCFR02800__coassemble_2864_pt1 | contig 11048 bp, 13 predicted proteins | sample HHCFR02800__metabat2_high_PE_036 | metagenome-assembled genome bin HHCFR02800 | reverse complement strand
TTAATGTTTTTGCTTTGTTTTCAATAAACGACATCAGCGCCGAGGCGGCAGACTATGCTGCAGAATTAAGAAGCAAAGGGTTCCCGGAAAGCTACATTGACTCGCTTGTAGCTCTTCATAAAAAATATCCAAACTGGATTTTTGAGCCTTTAAACACAAATCTTGATTTTGCCACCGCTGTAAAAGGCGAGCGTAAAAACCATTCACAGCAGCTTATTCAGAAAAGCTCAGGGACAAGCTCTTCTATGTACTGCAACTGTTCAAGCTGCAAGAAAAACGGCAATTACGTTATTCAGGAAGCAAGCAACTGGGTTTCAGCCTCTCAAAAAGCTGTTGAATATTATATGGACCCCAGAAACTTCCTTAACGAAGAAGGAATCTTCCAGTTTGAATCTACCAGATATAATGGTACTCAGACTCAGGAGGGTGTAGAGGCAATACTCGACGGCACATGGATGCATGACAGCTTGATTTCATATTACAACACAGCCGGAAGCTACGTTACCATGAAATCGAAGATTACATACTCCGATTCAATCATGAAAGCTGCCAACGACAGCGGAATGAGCGCTTATTATCTTGCATCTAAAATCCGTCAGGAAAACGGAGGCTCTAAGGCAACAGCGACTGCGGTAAAAGGCACTGCAAGTCCGTTCCAGGGAATTTACAATTACTACAATATCGGCGCATATTCAGGCGCGTATGACGGACTTGCCTGGGCGGCAGGTTATCTCAGAACAAATAAAACCGCTACTCTTTATTCCGACTACAACTCCTCAACAGGCAAGGTAAGCGGAACAAAAACCACTTTGAAATCAGGTCAATATATGACATGGATGGCAAACTGCGGCAAGTATTACCGTGTAAGGCTTTATGCTGAAACTTCCAGTGGTTACATAGCAGGAAGAGTAGGATATATTCTTAAGAGTGACCTTCGTACCACCTACACCGGAACCAGCGGCTCCGGCTGGGGAAGACCATGGTACACTCCGCATCTTTCAATCTACTACGGCGCAAAATATATTGCCCAGAATTATAAAACGCAGTTTACGGGATATCTTCAGAAATTCAATGTAAATCCTGAATCAGACACTCTTTACTCTCACGAGTACATGGCAAATGTCGCCGCCGCTGCATCTGAGTCAAAGACCACCTATAACGCATATAAGAGTGCCGGCATACTGTCAATAACAAAGACATTCTCAATTCCGGTATTTAAAAATATGCCGAACGACGACACGAGCGAAGATACAGGTTCAGGTTCAGGTTCGGGAAGTACATCTACAGCTACTAATACTCTTCCATGCGTAACCGGGCTTAAGGCTACAGGAAGCGACACCAAGCAGATTGACCTGACTTGGAACAAGGTATCCGGAGCCAGCGGATATTATGTTGACATAATGAAAAATGGCAAGTACGTGAGATACGGCTCCACTACTTCAAACAAAATCAGCGTAAAGGGTCTCAACAGCTTCCAGGAATATACCTTTAGAGTAAAAGCTTATAAAAATGTTTCCGGCACCACTTATTACGGAAAATACTGGGTTGGTGTAACCTACGGCACACGTGCAGCCAAGGTCAGCAATTTCCGCTCGACAGGAAGCAACAACAGCGTTATATATCTTTCCTGGTCTAAGAATTCAAGAGCCACGGGTTATAAGGTATTTAAATATGATCCCTCAACTAAAAAAGATGTTCTTTACAAGGATATCAAAGGAGCTAACAACACAACTCTCAGCGTAACCGGGCTTAAAAACAACACCAAATACCAGTTCAAGATCTATGCTTACTATAAAGGCAGTGTAGGAACTTATAACGGATATTGCAGCAGCGCTCTGTCAGCGTCCACCAAATTAAATATGGTGACAATGAACAGTGTTACCTCGCCCAGCAAGAAGCGCATAACGGTAAAATGGAACAAGGCTTGGTTTTCCTGCACCGGCTATGAGGTTATGTGGTCCACCACAAGCAACTTCTCAAGCAATTTCCTTTCGGTTTATGTAAAGGGTCAGAACACTCTTTCAACAACTCTCAATACCGCCCAGAGCGGCAGGAACTACTATGTACGCACAAGAGTTTACACCGAGAAGAACGGTAAAAAGACCTACGGCTCCTGGAGCGCAGTAAAAACAATAAAAGTTAAATAATATGTATAAACAGAGAATCCCCCGATGAACAAACATCGGGGGATTTTTTTATATTGTTATATTTTTGATCGTTACATTTTTTTGAGCCTGATTACATTCCAGCTAAAGGGTTTGAGATTTGCAGTAACTACGCCGTCATCAATTTGAGGAATCTCATTTATATGCGGCTTTACATAGGGATTTCCGATACCGTTGGTATCATTTTTATCATATCCGTCCATGGATATATGTTCAACCGGAACATATCCCTCAAAATCCATAAGGCTTATATCCAGCACCGCATTCTCATCAAGTGATTTATTGACGCAGAACACCGTCATACTTTCGTTTTCCTCATCAAAGGTAGCAATCGCCTCAAGATACGGAACATCCGTGAATCGCTTTGTGTCGTGCTTAGGGCAGTTTATTATAGGATTAAGCGCCACTCCCCTGCCGTAATTGCTCGTATGCTCAAAGGGATAAAATATCGTCTGCTTAAAAATTCCGCCGCCTGTCTGGGTAAATATCGGCGCAATCACGTTTACAAGCTGGGCAAGGCAGGCAATCTTTATCCTGTCGCAATGCCTGAGAAGAGTAATCAGCATTGATCCCACCACAAGAGCGTCCTCAAAATTATAAATATCCTCAAGTCTGGGCGGAGCAACCGACCAGCGCTCGTACGGGTCATCGTTGGAGTGATACCAAACGTTCCACTCGTCAAATGAAAGATTCATGGTTTTCTTTGAACGCTTTTTAGCCTTAATATAGTCGCAGATACAGATAACGGTATGTATAAACTCCTCAAGCTCAAGGGTCTGAGCCAGGAAAGATTCCGTGTCCCCGTCATGATTGCCGTAATACTGGTGGAGTGAAACATAGTCGACGCTTTCATATGCAATATCAAGGGACTGAGCCTCCCATTCGCCGAAGGTGGGTGAATTTCTGCTTGACGAACCGCAGAGCACTGTTTCGATAGTATCGTCAGTCCACTTCATCATCTTTGAAGCTTCCAGCGCAATTCTGCCGTATTCCTTAGCAGATTTGGCGCCCATCTGCCATCTGCCGTCCATCTCGTTGCCAAGGCACCAGAGCTTAATATTCCAGGGATCTGAATACCCGTGGCTTTTTCTCAAGTCAGCCAAAGCGGTGCCGCTTTTATGATTTGTGTATTCCACCAGGCGGCGGGCGTCGTCGGCTGAACGTGTGCCGAGATTGACCGCCATCATGCACTCGGTATCTGCTTTCTTACACCATTTCATAAACTCATTAGTGCCGAAAGCGTTTGGCTCAGTAGTTTTCCAAGCCAAGTCAAGACGCTTAGGTCTGTTTTCTACAGGACCAACACCGTCTTCCCAGTTATAACCCGAAACGAAATTGCCGCCGGGATAACGGACAATCGGGACATTGAGCTGTCTTACAAGCTCAATGACATCCGTTCTAAAGCCGTCCTCGTCAGCAGTCTCATGCTCAGGCTCATATATTCCGCCGTATACCGCTCTGCCCAAATGTTCAATAAATGAACCGTAAATTCTCTTATCTATATCCCCTATTTTAAATTCCCTGGCAAGGGTGATTTTTGCTTTCATACTGCTCTCCGTATCTTTTCAATATTATTTATAAAGGCTTAAATGCGTCTGCTGAGTGTTTGCAAATCGGGCAAACAAAATCTTCGGGCAATTCGTCGCCCTCATACACATAGCCGCATATCTGGCACACAAAGCCTTTTTTCTTCTGAGGCTGTGGCTTTGGCTTGATATTGTCAAAATAGTACTGATATGTTACTGATCTTTCGTCGCTGAGAGTCTGAGCCTCAGTAACCTCTGCAATAAACATAGTGTGAGTGCCGCAGTCCGTTTCCTCAACAACCTTTGCCGACATAAAAGCGTTTGTAAACGCGCTGAGATAAACTACGCCGTTTTCGCTTCTGGGCATGGTGGAGGAGTTGATTTTTTCAGTGTCTCTTCCGCTTTTGAATCCGTAATGCTGAAAGACGGAAAAAGGCACGCTTTCAGTCAGCACCGATATATTAAACACACCTGTTTTCTTAATCATATCGTGGGTGTAATTATTTTTGTTTACCGTTACTGAAATTTTAAACGGATTATCAGTAACCTGAAAAACAGTATTAACAATACATCCGTTATCCTTTTCTCCGTCCCTGGCTGTCAGCACAAACAAACCGTAACTAAGCTTAAACGCAGCCGTTTTTTCAATCATATTGTTTGCCTCCTTTTATTATTTTTATAATTAACCATTACGATACCGATACATACCAGCACAAGTGCCGCAACGGTTTTAATTCCGTTTTCTGCCAGACTTTCCCCAAGAAACAGCGCTGAAAAAACACAGCCGAACACAGGCGTCATAAATCCGAAAACTGCCACTCTTGAAACGTCGTTATACCTTAGCAGTAATCCCCATAAGGTATATGCGGCGGCGGACAGAAACGCAAGATACACAAGAAGCGCAATACCTTTTAAGCTGACAGCACTGAGTCTTCCGCCGAAAATAAAACCTGCCAAAATCATCACAGCACCGCCCAGGGCAAACTGATAGCCGCTGAGAGTAACGGTATTCTCATACTGCGAAAAGCGCTTTATCAGCACTGTTGACACAGCATAGGACAAGGAGGAAAAGAGAATAAATCCCTCTCCTAACAGTGAAAATCCGCCGTCCACAGACGCTCCTGCCACATTGATTATAACAGTGCCGGCAAAGCCGATAACACAGCCTGCCGCTTTTTGAACGGTAAGGCGTTCCTGCCTAAGCAAAACGCAGGATATTATAACGGCAAAAAACACGCTTGTACTATTTATAACAGAGCTTTTTGTGCCGGTAGTGTTTGCAAGTCCGATATAAAAGAAAACATACTGAAGTATTGTCTGAAACAGCGAGAGAATTGCGACTCTCGGTAAATTTTCTTTCTTCGGCACCAAAGGCTTTGAGGACAAAACGCTTCCGAAGATTATCACCATTATGCCCGCTGCCGCAAACCGTATTCCTGCAAACAGTATCTGCGACGCCGTATCAGCCGAGTTTATGGAAAAGAGTGAATATCCTATCTTGATAAACGGGAACGCACTGCCCCACAATGCACAGCAGAGCATTGCCGCCAGACACAAACCCACCGGTTTCCTCAAAGCCTTGCTGAGGTTTAATCTGTGTCCCATATTATTTTGTGGTGGAACCGAAGCCGCCGTTTCTTATACCGTCGGTCTCATCGTCAACTGTAATTCCGAACTGGGTGAATATGCCCTGAGAAAAACCGTCGCCGCAGGCAACTTCCGCCTTGTGCCCCTCGTCGTGAGCGTCACAGCTGATTTTTATCATAATGTGTCCTTCATTTGAGGAATTATAATAATCCGAGTCAATGATGCCGACTGTATTGTCAAGCTGGCATCTGTGTTTAAATCCGAGTCCTGAACGGGGATAGATTGACAGCACCCAGCCCTCATCAATTTTACACCTGATTCCTGTGGGAACGAGTGTGGATTCGCCCTTTTTAAAGCATATGTCTGCCGGTGCGTAAAAATCATATCCGGCAGAGCCGACAGTCGCTCTTTTCGGGAGCTTTATTCCGTCATAAACTGCTCTAACATCGGCAGTTTCGGGAAAATTTTTCATCCAGTCCTTTTCAAACTGTTCAAAGGATACTTTTTCAAATTTTGCTATTTTATTCATTGCTTTCTCCTGTAATATTATTTATGAGTTTATATTATCATACTAAAAAAAAGAAAACAATATAAATTAAAAATATATAAAAAATAAGCAAACAAGAATATCTGAAAAAATATTCCCGCCTGCTTATAGGTCAAAGACCGAAGCTTACGCTGAGCGCCTGATTCACTTTTCCCATGTCGCCGTTGTCAAGGCTGCCCATCTTTTCTTTCAGTCTGCGTTTGTCAATGGTTCTGACCTGCTCCAGCAGGACTATGCTGTCCTTTGCCAGTCCGCAGTGTCTGGCGTCCACCTCAATGTGGGTGGGCAGATTGTTTTTATCTTTCTGAGAGGTTATGGCGGCGGCAATCACTGTGGGAGAAAATTTATTGCCGACATCGTTTTGAACTATGAGCACGGGTCTTACCCCTCCCTGTTCAGAGCCTACTACCGGGCTAAGGTCGGCATAATAAATTTCGCCTCGTTTAATCATCAATTAAATCACCTTCATAAAATTCTTGTATCTTTGAGCGCCGTCTTTGAGCTGACGTCAACGGCACTGTATCTTCAAAAATATCATTGCCAAATTTTACGGGTCCTATACCATTATATGTTAATTATTTTTATTGGCATTTTGTCAAATAACAAAATATTTCATATTATGAAATAGCATAGAACCTAATTTATGGCTATGTAAAACGAAAGGAGATCACTATGGAAAATTATGTTGACCTTTTTCAGCCCAGCTTTTTGAAAAAGGATAAACGCACTGCTATTCCCGAGGATGCCACAGTTACAATGGCGTATGTTCCATTGCAGCTTGAGATAATCACATATGATAACGACGAAGGGCTTGACAACGGCACAATATTCCCGGCGCTTAACAAACCTTTTATGGGAAGGATGGTCGGCAAATAATGAACAAAAGCAAATTGCTCAGAAGAATAAGCTCTCTCGGCTTTTCCATGCACGAGTACAGACTGTTTCTTGACACACATCCGGGCGATCCTCAGGCAACGGAGCTCTTTAACACCTGCAAAAAGAAATATGAAGCCGCAAAGGAAGAATACGAAAAGCAGTTCGGACCGCTTACGCTTAACGGCTATAATTCTGACGAATGGCTGAAAGACCCGTGGCCCTGGGACAATGCCGATAATTAATGAAAAAAGGATGACGCAAGTCATCCTTTTTTATTATTAAAGTATATCTTTTCTATTATTAAAGTATATAAAATTATATATAAGAAAAGCGCTCGGTATAAACCGAGCGCCCCTGGTTTCATGCTATCCAATTAGCAACCGCAGCCGCAATCGTTATTGCCGCAATTGTTACCGCAACCGCCGCAGAGTAAAAGGATGATGATAAGGATAATGATCCAAGAAGAACCGCCGCAACCGAAGTTATTGCATCCGCAACCCATAATCGCAACCTCCTTTCCCGTTTCTAAACCATCCTATGAAGCGGAAAAGAAAGTGTTACAAAGAATCAGAATTTTATTTTGCAACTTTTTTCTATGAATTATACAATGCCTCCGTTGACTCCGATTACCTGCCCTGTGATATATGTACTTTCGGCAAGAAACAGTACCGCCCGGGCAACCTCCTCAGGCGTTCCGAGTCTTCCCATGGGAACCTCTGATTCAAGCTCCTGCTTATCAAACTGTGCGTTCATGCGTGTGTCTATTATTCCTGGCGAAACGCAGTTTACAGTAATGCCCGACGGAGCAAGTTCCTGAGCCAGCGCTTTTGTAAGCCCTATTACCGCCGCCTTGCTCATGGAATACGCCACCTCGCACGAAGCCCCGCACTGCCCCCACATTGACGATATGTTAATTATAGCGCCTGTATGGTTCTTAATCATCGAAAGCGCAGCGTACTTTGAGGTAAAAAAGCACGCCTTGGCGTTAATATCGCTTAATTTGTCATAATCATCTTCGTCAGTATCATTTATCATTTTAACAAGGCTTATGCCGGCATTGTTCACCAGCACGTCGATATCCCCCACGGTTTTAAAAAGCTTTTCTATATCGCCGTGGGACGACAGGTCGCACTTAACGGCAGCAACGCCGTCGTAATCAGGGAGCGTGCTGTTATACGTAATAAAAACATCGTATCCGTTTTTTAAAAACAACAGCGCCGTAGCCTTACCTATGCCGGTTGCGCCGCCTGTTATTAACACTTTTTTCATAAAATCACCGTACATTATTGTAGCATACAAGGTTGTAATTTTCAATTATATGGGTTATAATTGTTTTTATCCAACAGATTAACGGAGGTTTTCAAATGGAAAAAGAATTTTATACTATTTCCGTTTATGTTGACAATGACGAAAATCTTATCGGTATCCCCTGCGGAGAAAGCGACCAGTACGGAATTGCCGATATCGACAAGGTAGTTCTGCTAAAAGCACCGTATTCCGATACTCAGATAGAAAATTTTATCGAAGAGGTAATCTCATACTGCTATACAAAAAAGCACAATGACTCTTCTCCCTACTCCACAATAGAAAAATACACTAAGAAAAAGGGCTTTGTAAACGCAACAAAGGACCTTACTCTGCTGTCCATAGTAAAAACAGCATTGAATTATTCGCTTATGCCCACCTTTAACGATTTTGAAAAGGGTCCTCTTGCCATCGACGATGACGAAAGAATCCTTGCAAATCCCTATAAAAAGGGTGAGCTTGCGGAAATTATAAAGGATTTTATCCAGGTGTATGTAAGGGCAAACATTTTCTATAAAGAAATGCAGGAACTTGAGGAAGAAAAGAAAAACAAAAACGCCACGGAAAACTGACTTATGAAAAGCATTACAATAACGGCAGGCGACGCAGGTCAGAGAGTTGACAGGTACATACTCAAAACTTTTGACAAAATGCCCAAATCCCTGATGTTCAAAGAAATCAGAAAAAAGAACATAAAGGTCAACAAAAAACGCTGCGCCCCTGAGCAGATACTGAATCAGGGCGATGTGCTGGAGCTATATCTAAAGGATGACGTACTGCACGAAAAGACTAAATACTATGATTTTTTAAAAGCCGGTACCAAGCTTGACATAATTTATGAAGACGAAAACATTGTACTTATAAATAAAGAGATAGGTGTTCTGTGCCATCCCGACGGCAGAGATTACACAGACAACCTGGTGGCAAGGCTCAAGCGGTATTTGTATGAAAAAGGCGAGTGGTCGCCCGATTCATCCTCCTTTACTCCGTCCCTGGCAAACAGGCTTGACCGCAACACGGGCGGCATCGTTATAGCGGCGAAAAATTCAGCATCACTCAAAACACTAAACACCAAACTGAAAAGCCGTGAAATAGATAAATACTATCTTGCCGTAGTGCACGGAAAGATGCCCCAGCCCGGCGAGACCCTGACTGCTTATCTCACCAAGGACGAAAGGAAAAACAAAGTAAGCGTAAGCGAGCAGGAACAACCTGGCTCAAAAAAGATAATCACAAGATACAGCGTTCTTGATTACTACCCCGACGCATCTTTGCTTGAGATAAAGCTTCTGACCGGAAGGACTCACCAGATAAGAGCTCACCTTGCCCACGTGGGTCACCCGTTGTTCGGCGACGGAAAATACGGTGAGAACAAAGGGCGGTACAGGCAGGCGCTTTACAGCTATAAGCTTATATTTGATTTCAGCGATGAAAATAATCTGAGCTATCTTGACAAAAAAGAATTTCAGGCAAAAAACATTAAACTCTTAACAGACTATAAGGAGAGAAAGTTCATATGAAAGATAAATTTATAAGAATACTGTCGCCGATACAGATTTTTGTTGTGGGTTTACTTGACATAGCAGTTATCGGATATGCAATCTTCGCCGTAAAGACTCTTGCCAAGCGTCAGGCAACCTCCGTAATATTTTTTGCGGCGTGCGTTGTGTTAGCGTTTATTGTGGCGGTGCTGGTAACCAAGGAAATCGTATCCCACGGTGTAAAATTTCATGACGACGAGCTGGAGTTTACCGGCATTGACAACGACAATATTTTTGCCTATGAGGATATCGTCAAGGTTGAAACTGAGAAAGACGAAAAAGCAAGCCTTGTTAAAAACTTTGTTGACAGGCAGTCAAAAATTATTTTCACATTAAAAGATGAGAGAGTTGTCACCGTTTATATCGGAATCACCACAAAGAGCACATTAAAGAAGGTAAGCGACGAGATTATCTCACGTCTGCCGCAGTCAGCGCAAAATGAAATCAGCGCAAGCAGTGACAACACGCAGGGAGAATGAAGCTCTCACAGTAAAAATTAATACATTTATTAAAGCCGACGAAGAACTGATATCCCGCCGGCTTTATTTTTTTTACAATATTATGTAACATTTCGGCACCTTAAAAGGTTTTATTGATGAAAGGAGGCTTCATAATGGTCAAAAATTCGTCGACGAATGAAGAAGAAATCATAAGAAAATACTCATCAGCAGTATACAGGATCGCCTATTCAGTCACATCAAACCGTGCCGACAGCGATGATATTTACCAAAATGTTTTTTTGCGCTACATAAGAAAAAAGCCTCATTTTAACGATGAAGCACACGAAAAAGCATGGTTTATCAAAGTAGCTCTCAACTGTTCCAAAAGCTTTATGACTCAGGCATGGAATAAAAGAACTGAGGCAATCAGCAACGAAATTGAATACCGTGACAATGAAAAAATCGACCTTGAATTTGCGCTGAAAAAGCTTACTTCTGACGCCAGGACGATAATTTACCTGTACTATTATGAGGGCTATACCACTAAGGAAATTGCCCACATGATGAACATGAATCACTCCGCAGTCAGAACATCACTTTCAAGGTCAAGAAAAAAACTAAAATCCATTTTGGAAAAGGAGGGTTCAAATGCTTAAGAATAGAATTACAGAGTATTTTGACGGCATAGAGCCTGACAGTGAATTAGTAGAAAGGATGGTAGCTGTGTCAAAAGATACCGAAAAGAAAAGAATCAAGCTCAGTAAAAAAGTAATCGCTCTGATTGCGGCAGTCGTTTTCCTGCTGGCGGCAACAAGTGTTACAGCCGCCGTTGTCAGAGTTATGAATGATAACAAGGGAATTGTTGAAATAACGGAATTTAGCGACTTCTCGCTCCAGTTTTCAAAAGCACAGAAAAATCCGAAGAAGTTAAGCGATACTGATAACGATATCGTAAAAACTCTTATGGACTCAGGCTTTAAAGATGTTATAATCCCGGGAGATCTTATAAGTAAAGAATACCATATCGACAATAAAATTGATTTCCTCCCCCAATACACATC
>HHCFR02800__coassemble_2844_pt1 | contig 11102 bp, 12 predicted proteins | sample HHCFR02800__metabat2_high_PE_036 | metagenome-assembled genome bin HHCFR02800 | reverse complement strand
TTCCGTTACCACTCCCAGCACAGCGCTGAAAATTCCGAGAATAAGGGATAAAGCGTATAGGATGTGAAAAAGGTTTTGCGTGGATTTGACAGGAGCTTCTTTTGCTTTATGTTGGCTTTCCTTTCCTGTAAGCAGTTCGTCGATTGATACGCTAAGGACTTTTGATATCTCAGGCAAAAGAGTTATGTCGGGGAAACCGTCGCCGTTTTCCCATTTTGACACCGTTCTGTTGCTGACGTTTAAAAGCTCGGCAAGCTGGGTTTGGTTAAGTCCCATTACCTTACGCCTTTGGGCAATAATTGCTCCGGTGGTTTTTGCGTCCATATCATCTCCTCCTTCTGTGCTTATTTTAGCAGACGCAGTACAAATTTACAATGCACGCTTTAAAGAAGAAGTCCACGGAGCGTGGAAATAAAAAAAGAGAGATAATACTGAATTATCTCTCTTTCATTATTCTTGCTTTTGTGTTAATTAACCTTAACTGCAATATCGTTATCTAAAAGCGCTTAGCAGGTGTTTTTATTTAATGCAGTATACCTACAAGTCCTACTCCGAGTCCGCTTACCGCCATAAGCGCAGCAAGTACTATTGCGGTGATTTTTACAAAATTTCTGTTCATTATATCTCCTTATTTCATAAGTGCGTCAGCGTCGGCTATGAGCCTGTCGGCAATTTCCTTTGCCTCTTCCTTAGTCTTGCCGATGGCTGTTATATACGCCTTGATTTTCGGTTCCGTGCCGGAGGGACGAACGATAATCTTGTTGCCGTCGGTCAGCGTGTAAGCCAGAACGTTTGACTTTGGAAGATCAATTTTTGAAGTGCTGTTGTCGGCTAAAACGGTGGAAACTGAGGTCTTGTAGTCGTCAATAACTGTTACGTCCATTGAGCTGAAACTTGACGGTGCATTGTTCCTGAGACCGTCCATGATAGCCGCCATCTTCTCCATTCCCGAAGCGCATTCAAAGGTGTAGCTTGAAACGGTGTTGTAATAGTAGCCGAATTCGTCATATATATCATCCATAACCTCGGCAAGGCTCTTGCCCTGGGTCTTATAATATGCCGCCATCTCACATATGAGCATGGAAGCCACTACAGCGTCCTTATCCCTTGCGTGAGTTCCTGCAAGATATCCGTAGGATTCCTCAAATCCCATTACGAAATCATCCGCTCTGCCCTCAGCCTCAAGCTGGGTGATGAGCTCGCCGATATACTTGAATCCTGTAAGCAGATTCTTGAAAGTGCAGTTATATTTACGTGCAATAACTTCTGCAAGGTCAGTAGAAACAAATGATTTTACTGCAATGCTGTTTTCTGAAAGCAGTCCCTTTCCTTTCTTTTGAGAAAGAAGATAGTTGAGCATCATAGCGCCGACCTCGTTGCCGCTCATGAGCTTGTATTCTCCGTCGTTATCTCTGACGGCGATGCCAACTCTGTCGCAGTCCGGGTCAGTTGCCAAAAGCAAATCAGGCTTGATGGTTTGAGCCATTTTGAGAGCGCATTCAAACGCCTGCTTTATCTCAGGATTCGGGAAAGGACAGGTGGGGAAATTTCCGTCGGGCATTTCCTGCTCGGGTACAACGGTAACGTCCTTTACGCCGATTCTGTCAAGAATCTTTCTTACCGGCTTGTTACCTGTTCCGTTAAGGGGAGTGTAAATTACCTTGAGTCCGGCATTTTTCGTTACCTGCGGATTTACGCACTGTTTAATAACCTCGTCAAGGAATGCGTCGATAACCTCTTCGCCCATGTATTCGATAAGACCCTTTTGTACAGCCTCGTCAAAATCCATGGTCTTGATTCCTGTGAAATAATCAACTTTTTTGATGTATTCGTATGTTTCGTTGGCTTCCTCATCCGTCATCTGATAACCGTTGGAGTTGTAGCACTTGTATCCGTTATATTTGGCCGGATTGTGGGATGCGGTGAGGATTATTCCGCTGGAGGTGTGAAAATATCTTATTGCAAAGGAAAGGCACGGAGTCGGCTCCAGCTCCTTAAACAGATAAACCTTGATGCCGTTGGCGGCAAGAACCTTGGCTGCCTCCTTTGAAAAATAGTCTGATTTTATTCTTGAATCATAACCGATTGCAATGGACGGCTGCTCATATTTGGCGTTGAGATAATCGCTCAAGCCTTGGGTTGCCTGGCAAACAGTATAATAATTCATTCTGTTTGTGCCGGCGCCGATAACGCCTCTGAGTCCGGCTGTGCCGAATTCAAGGCAACGGTAGAATCTGTCAAGAATTTCGTCGTCGTTGCCCTTAACGCTTTCGAGCTCCGCCTTAAGGTCCGGGTCGGCTGTGGCTTTCTCAAGCCATTCGTTGTATAACGCGTTAATGTTCATAAAAACACATCCTTATTTAATATAGTTATATCTTAAACCTATTAAAATATATTGTCAACATTATTGTTAAATGATATAATCAAATCGGTGATGAATTATATGTACGCGAAAGTTAAAAGTCTTGGAATATTCGGACTCGATACATTTGAGGTAACGGTGGAATGTGATATCAGTCAGGGGTTGCCCCGCTTTGATTTGGTGGGATTGCCTGACGCAGTGGTCAGGGAGAGCCGAGAACGTGTCCGTGCCTCGGTTAAAAACTGCCATTTTGACTTCCCCGTTTCGCGTATCACGGTAAATATAGCTCCTGCTGATATAAAGAAAGAGGGTTCTGTCTACGACCTGCCGGTGATGGTGGCGATTTTAAAAGCCAGCGGCCAGCTTAAGGCTGATACCGACGGCTTTGCGTTTATCGGTGAGCTTTCTCTTGACGGAGATATAAGGCGGGTAAACGGTGTTTTGCCAATGCTCCTGAAAGCGGCTGAAAAGGGCGCCGACAGCGTTTTTATACCTTACGGCAATATGCTGGAGGGCAGCGTTGTAGAGGGAGTTAAGGTCATGCCGGTAAAAAATATATTCGACGTAGTAAATCACCTTACAGGCAAAAAGAAAATTTCCCCCTGCTACAACAGAGAATTGTGTGAAAAAGAAGTAAAATATAACGTGGATTTTTCTGACGTCAGAGGACAGGCAGAGGCAAAAAGAGCGCTTGAAGTTGCGGCGGCAGGAGGGCATAACTGCATTATGGTGGGTCCTCCCGGTTCAGGTAAATCAATGCTCGCAAAGCGAATCAGCACAATTTTGCCGGATATGACTTTTGAAGAAAAACTGGAAACCACAAAGATTTATTCCATAGCCGGCATGATTCCTGACGGAACTGCAATAATCGGCAACAGACCTTTTAGATCTCCCCATCATACTGTGTCCGCTCAGGCGCTTGCCGGCGGAGGCACAGCAATACGTCCGGGGGAAATCAGCCTTGCCCATAACGGAGTTTTGTTTATGGACGAGTTCCCGGAGTTTGACCGCCGCTGTAAGGAGGCACTTCGCCAGCCGCTGGAAGATTCAGTAGTGAATATTGCGAGGTCATCAGGTTTTGTATCCTATCCTGCTGATTTTATGTTGGTGGCGGCTATGAATCCCTGCCCCTGCGGATACTTCGGGCATCCGGTAAAGGAATGCAGATGTACGGATGCCGCAAGAAAGCGTTATCTGCATAAGGTTTCAGGTCCTGTCCTTGACAGGATAGATATACATATCGAGGTTGCTCCCGTGGATTACGAGCAGCTTTCAGGCAAGTCCGAGGAGGAAAGCTCCGCTGATATAAAGCAGCGTGTCGATATGGCAAGAGCCGTGCAGTCTGAGCGCTTTAAGGGTACGGAAATTAAGTGCAACGCAGGTATGACTCCGGCAATGACACGAAAGTTCTGCCGCCTTACCGATGACGCTGACAGCCTGCTTAAGATTAGCTTTGACAAGCTTGGATTATCGGCGAGAGCGTATGACAAAATTCTCAGAATGTCAAGGACTATAGCTGACCTTGACTCAAGCGAGCTGATTGAAACAAGGCACGTTGCCGAGGCTATCCAGTATCGCTCCCTTGACAGAAAATACTGGAACTATGACGAAAAATAATATATACGGAGGTATGATTATGGATATCAAAAAAACAATGGAAAATCTTGAGAAAAACGGCTTCAAGCCATATTTTGTTGAAACAAAGGAAGAGGTAGTGCCTCTGGTTAAAACGCTTATCAATAAGGGCGAAAGCGTCTCAAACGGCGGCTCGGTATCCCTTCAGGAAACAGGTGTTATGGAACTCTTGAAAAGCGGCGACTATGATTTTATCGACCGCAGCGGACTTGAGGGCGAGGAGCTTCGCAACGCTTATATCAGGGCTTTTGGCTGCGATACGTTTTTCTGCTCGTCAAATGCTGTTACTGAAAACGGCGAGCTCTATAATGTTGACGGCAACTCAAACCGTGTGGCTTGCATAGTTTACGGACCGAGGCAGGTCATTATGGTAGTGGGCGTCAACAAAATTGTCAGCAATATCAATGAGGCGGTTAAACGTGTTAAGGAGCAGGCGGCTCCGCTTAATACAAAACGGCTTTCCTGCAAGACACCGTGCCAGGTCACAGGCAAATGCATCAGCCTTAATAAGGAAGATGCGATGATCTGCGACGGCTGCGCAAGCCCTCAGCGTGTTTGCTGTAATTATGTAATATCAGCAAAGCAGCGCCACAAGGACAGGATAAAGGTTATTATCGTAAATGAAAACCTTGGTTTTTAATTCTATTATTAACGATAATTTATATTATTAAAATAATTCCTCTTGACAATCTCCGTTTTTATGTTATAATCATTAAGCCGCATATTATAGGCTTAAGTTATATCCATTTTTAGATATACGCCTATCGTAGCGAGTCTTATGAAGGAGAAAAGATACTATGTACGCTGTTGTTGTAACAGGCGGTAAGCAGTACAAGGTTGCCGAGGGCGACGTTCTTTACGTCGAAAAGCTCAGTGCTGAGGCTGATGCAGAAGTTACCTTTGATAACGTTCTTGCTGTTTCCACAGATGACGGTTTCAAGGCTGGTAAGGACTGTGCAGGCGCAACTGTATCCGCTAAGGTTCTTAAGAACGGCAAGGGTAAGAAAATCACTGTATTTACTTACAAGCCCAAGAAGGACGAAAAACGCAAAAAGGGTCATCGTCAGCCGTATACAAAGGTTGAGATCACCAAGATCAACGCATAATGGTTGAAATAGAATTTTTCAGAGGCGTCAACGGCTTATGCGGTTTTGAGGCAAAAGGTCATGCCTTCGGCGGGGACGCAGGCAGTAATGTTATCTGCGCATTCGTATCCAGCGCGTGCCTTATGGCGGCAAATACCGTTACGGAAATAATAGGTCTTGATGCTGACGCTCAGTCCGACGACGGTTATCTCAAGCTTATGATACTTGAGGACTCATCGCCGGCGCAGGATATTCTTAATGGTTTGAAGCTTCATTTAAGCGAACTTGAAAAGGATTATCCTGAAAATATTAAAGTGATTTATCGGAGGTGTAACAATGCTTAAGTTAGATATTCAGCTTTTTGCTCATAAAAAAGGTATGGGTTCTACAAAAAACGGCCGTGACTCAGAATCTAAGCGTCTCGGCGCCAAGAGAGCTGACGGTCAGTTCGTACTGGCAGGCAATATCCTTTATCGTCAGAGAGGCACCCATATTCATCCCGGTAACAACGTAGGTATCGGCAGAGACGACACTCTCTTTGCTCTTATCGACGGTACCGTTAAATTCGAGAAAATGGGTAAGGACAGGAAAAAGGTTTCTGTTTATCCTGTTGAGCAGTAATATTTGCTAAGTATAAGGCACGGACATTAGTTCCGTGCCTTTTTTGCTTTTATTCAGTCTCAAATTGGTGATATGCCTTTGACTAATCCAAAAAAACAATAAATTATACCCAAAATGTAGCAGAATCAGTAATTATTTCTTGCAATGCCGGGGAAAATAATATATAATTGTAAAGGCAAAAATTATAATTATGTAAATATTAGTTACAGAGAGGTTGATATAATGAACGCATTAAACAAAAAAACTATCGAAGACATTGACGTAAAAGGTAAAAAAGTTCTCGCTCGCTGCGATTTCAACGTTCCGCTTAAGGACGGCGAGATTACAAACGACAAGAGAATTGTTGCGGCTCTTCCCACAATTAAGTATCTTATGGAAAACGGCGCAAAAGTTATTCTTTGCTCACATCTCGGCAGACCTAAGGGAGAGTACAAGCCTGAGTTCAGCCTTGCACCTGTTGCAAAGAGACTTTCCGAGTATCTCGGCGTTGAGGTTAAGCTTGCCGAGGATGAGAACGTTGTCGGCGAAAATGCCAAGGCAATGGCTGCTGAGCTTAAAGACGGCGAAGTGATGCTTCTTGAAAACGTACGTTACAGAAAGGAAGAAACAAAGAACGAGGAGAATTTCTCCAAGGAACTTGCTTCCCTTGCTGATATATTTGTAAACGATGCTTTCGGTACCGCTCACAGAGCTCATTGCTCCACCACCGGCGTTGCTTCATATCTGCCGGCAGTATGCGGCTACCTTATCCAGAAGGAAATCAAATTCATGGGCGGCGCTCTTTCTGATCCAAAGCGTCCGCTGGTTGCAATTCTCGGCGGTGCTAAAGTGTCCGACAAGATCGGCGTAATCGCTAACCTGATTGAAAAGTGCGATACAATCATCATCGGCGGCGGTATGGCTTATACATTCATGAAATATCTCGGTCACAATATCGGCGATTCTCTTCTTGAGGCTGACTGGATTGAAAAGGCAGGCGAGATGATGAAAACTGCTGAGGAAAAGGGCGTTAAATTCCTTATTCCTGTTGATAACAAAGTCGGCAAGGAGTATGACGAGAATACTGAGTATAAGATCGTAAACAGCGATGATATTCCGGACGGCTGGATGGGTCTTGATATCGGACCTAAGACTGAGGAGCTCTTTGCAGACGCAATTAAGGGCGCCGGCACAGTAATCTGGAACGGACCTATGGGCGTTTCTGAATGGGAGAACTTCGCTTCCGGCACAATCGCTGTTGCAAAAGCAGTTGCTGATTCAGGCGCTATCTCAATCATCGGCGGCGGCGATTCTGTTGCAGCAGTAACAAAGCTTGGCTTTGCAGACAAGATGAGCCATATTTCTACAGGCGGCGGCGCTTCACTGGAATTCCTTGAGGGTAAGGATCTTCCGGGTATCTGCGCTCTTGCTGATAAAGACTAATAATACTGATTAATATTAATATAAAGAGGTATAGTGTGATGAACAAACAACTTCGTAAAGCTGTTATTGCAGGCAACTGGAAAATGAACAACACACCTGCTCAGACAACAGCTCTTATCAATGAAATGAAACCACTTGTTGCTGACGCTAACTGCGACGTTATCATCTGCGCACCGTTTGTTGACCTTCAGGCAGCGCTTGATGCCGCTGATGGCTCAAACATTATGATCGGCGCTGAGAACTGCCACTGGGCTGAAAGCGGTGCTTTTACCGCTGAGGTTTCCGCTCCTATGCTTAAGGCAATGGGTGTTCCTTATGTTATCATCGGCCACAGCGAAAGAAGACAGTATTTCGGCGAAACAGATGAAACTGTAAACAAGAGAGTACGTGCCGCTCTTGACAACGGACTTAAAGTTATCCTTTGCGTAGGCGAAGTGCTTGAGCAGAGAGAGCAGGGCGTAACCTTTGAGGTTGTCGGCATGCAGACAAAGATCGCTCTTCAGGGTGTAAGTGCTGATGAGCTTGAAAATGTAATTATCGCTTATGAGCCTGTTTGGGCAATCGGCACCGGCAAGACCGCTACCGCTGACCAGGCAGACGAGGTTAACGGCTATATCCGTCAGATTATCGCCGAGCTTTACGGCAAGGATGCCGCTGACGCATTTGTTGTTCAGTACGGCGGCTCAATGAATGCCAAAAATGCTGAAGAGCTTCTTTCCAAGGAGAATGTTGACGGCGGACTTATCGGCGGAGCTTCTCTTAAGGCTGAGGACTTTTCAATCATTGTAAAGGCTGCAAGCAAATAATTCAGTGGGTGGGATTATCCCACCCATTTAAACTGTGTAAAACTACGGAGGAATAGATATGAAAAAACCGGTTGTGCTTTGTATTATGGACGGCTTCGGCAAGAATTCGTCTGATTACGGCAATGCTGTTGCCGCTGCTAATAAAGTAAACCTTGACAAAATAATGGCTGAGAACCCATACACATATATAGGCGCGTCTGGTCTTGACGTAGGTCTTCCTGACGGTCAGATGGGCAATTCCGAGGTTGGTCATACCAATATCGGCGCCGGTCGTATCGTTTATCAGGAGCTTACAAGAATCACTAAGTCTATCGAGGACGGCGATTTCTTTGAAAATGAGGCGCTCAGAACCGCTGTGCAGAACGCTATCGACAACGGTACCGCTCTTCACCTTATGGGACTTATGAGCGACGGCGGAGTCCACTCTCATAACACTCATGTTTGGGCAATTGTTGAGCTTGCCAAGCGTATGGGACTTGACAGAGTGTATCTTCACTGCATAATGGACGGACGTGACGTTCCCCCCACCAGCGGCAAAGACTATGTTGCCGAGGCAATTGAGAAGCTCAAAGAAATAGGTGTTGGCAAGGTTGCCACCGTTGTGGGCAGATACTATGCTATGGACAGGGACAATAACTGGGACAGAGTTAAGAAAGCGTATGATGCGCTTGTTTTCGGCAAGGGCATACAGACATCTGACCCTGTTAAGGCTATCGAAGAATCATATGAAAAGGTAGACGCTGAGGGCAAGAACGTAACGGATGAATTTATCGAGCCGACCGTATGCCTTGAAAATGAGGGCAGAATCGGAGCAAACGATAGCGTTGTTTTCTTTAATTTCCGCCCCGACAGAGCCAGAGAGATTACAAGAACTTTTGTTGACGATGATTTTAAGGGCTTTGAGCGTGACCGCTTCCCGGTTACCTATGTGTGTATGACTCAGTACGACGCAACAATGCCGAATGTGCTGGTAGCTTTCAAGCCTCAGAGTCTTGAAAATACCCTGGGCGAGTATCTTGCAAAGAACAATATGACTCAGCTCAGAATCGCTGAAACAGAAAAATATGCTCACGTAACATTCTTCTTCAACGGCGGTGTTGAAGCCGTAAATGAGGGTGAGGACAGAATCCTTATTCCTTCACCCAAGGTTGCGACTTATGACCTTAAGCCGGAGATGAGCGCTTATGAAGTTTCTGAAAAGCTTAACGAGGCTGTTCTTTCAGATAAATACAATGTAATTATCGTTAACTTTGCAAACTGCGATATGGTTGGTCACACAGGTATTTTTGACGCCGCTGTAGCCGCTGTTGAGGCAGTTGATAAGTGCGTAGGTTCACTTTACGAGGCTGTAAAGAAGATGGGCGGATGCCTGTTTATCACAGCTGACCACGGCAACGCAGACCAGATGAAAGAGCCTGACGGTTCTCCGTTTACTGCTCATACAACTAATCCGGTTCCGTTTATTGCTGCTAACTGCGGCGACTCAGTGCAGCTCAGGGAGGGCGGCAGACTTTGTGATATCGCTCCCACAATGCTTGAGATGCTTGAGCTTCCTCAGCCTGAGGAAATGACAGGAAAATCACTTATAAAATAAATTAAAGAGCCGATTTTTTCGGCTCTTATTTTTTGGGAGAAGATATGAAAAATTATAAAACTATTTTATTTGATTTGGACGGCACTCTTACGGATTCCTCTTCGGGCATAATAAATTCAATAATCTATTCCATGAAAAAATTTGGCGTGACAATTGAGGACACGGCACCCCTCAGGAGATTTTTAGGCCCGCCGCTCCATGAGTCCTTTATGGATGTTTTCGGCTTTGACAGCGAAAAAGCCATGAAAGCGGTTGAATATTACAGGGAATATTACACCGTAAAGGGTATTGAGGAAAACAGCGTTTATGAGGGAATAGAGGATCTGCTGGCTTCTTTGAGGCTGGAGGGCAAACGCCTTGTTGTCGCCACTTCAAAGCCGCAGCCCTTTGCAGAAAAAATAATAAATGACTTCGGCTTAAACAAGTATTTTGATTTTGTTGCAGGTTCAAATCTGGACGGCACACGCTCAAAGAAAGTACAGGTTATTAAATACGCTTTAAAAAGCTGCGGTATCGGCGACATTTCCCAAGCCGTTATGATAGGCGACAGGATGCACGACGTAGCAGGCGCCAAGGAAGCAGGAATTGACTGCATAGGCGTTGAATACGGCTACGGTGATTATAACGAGCTTGAATCCGCCGGCGCTGACTATATTGTGAAAACCGCTGAGGATTTAAAAGCACTTTTGTGTAAATAATTAATCTTATAATATGTAAAAAGGAACTGCTAAAATAGCAGCTCCTTTTCTTTTTGTTGTTATGAGAAGTTAAAACAATTCCTTTTTCAGCTCTATTGCGTCTTCTTCCGTGATTTTTCTAATCACTTTGCACGGATTTCCTGCGGCGAAAGAATTTTCGGGTATGTCCCTGGTGACCACACTGCCTGCACCGATTACGCAACCGTCGCCGATGGTAACTCCTCCCGTAACGGTAACGCAGCTGGCAATCCAGCAGTTGTTGCCGATAGTTATAGGCTTTGCATATTCGTCGTCATAAAGAGTGCCGTCAGGTTTTGCTTTTATATTTCTGTCCTGATATCTCATGGGATGAATCGGGGTCATGAGCGATACATTAGGTCCTATGAGTACGTTGTCTCCGATTTTTACAGGACAGACATCAAGGACAGTAAAATTGAAATTGGCGTAAAAATTTTTACCGACACTGGTGAAAACTCCGTAGTCGAATTGCACAGGCCCCTGAAGATACGCCCCGTCCTTTCTCTGAGGCATTAGCTCATTAAGTATCTGTTCACGCTTTTCTTCCTCGTCTTCAAAAGTGTCGTTAAACATTTTTGAAAGTTTGTGTGCCTTTAGTCTCAGTGCTGCAAGCTCGTTGTCGCTGGGGTCATATATTTTCCCTGCAAGCATTTTTTCCTTTTCTGTCATAATGTTTTCTCCCGTGATTTTAAGATCACCTAATTATATCATATCTTATTTATATAAACAATATTTCACATTTCGTATTATTTAACAAACGATAAAAATTAATGCTAATCATCCATTTTAATGGCTGCATCTGCGGCAATCATAAGAAGACGCTTAAATTCTGCCTGCTCATTTTCCGTCATCTGCTGAGTC
>HHCFR02800__coassemble_2842_pt1 | contig 11105 bp, 11 predicted proteins | sample HHCFR02800__metabat2_high_PE_036 | metagenome-assembled genome bin HHCFR02800 | reverse complement strand
TTTCCCTCTCCGTCAAAGATATAATAGAAGCCGTCAATTTTTCTTGTGGTGCTGAACATACCGATATTCCTCTTCGGATTAAAGAAACAGGGCGTTGAATTTACGATATACGCAATTTTTACAGTCGTGATTTACTCCATAAGCGCATGGCTGATAACCGACATATTGCCTATAGACGTCAGCACCGTGTCGCCGCTTGCAAAATCGGACTTATTCTTATGCGCAATCTTCGGCGGTGTTATATCGGGAATAGGCAGCGGTCTTGCTGTCAGGTACGGAGGAGCTATGGACGGAATAGAAGTTCTTGCAGTTATCTTCGCAAAAAAGCTCAGCCTCACAGTCGGCACGTTCGTTATGATATATAATGTGATACTTTACATTATCTGCGGCATTGTTATTCAAAGCTGGATACTCCCCCTCTATTCCATAGTAACATATATTGCCGCACTCAAAGTTATAGATTATATTATTGAGGGATTTGACCGCTCGAAATCCGCTATAATAATAACAACCAAGCAAGAGGAAATATGCGAAAAGCTCTCCCTTACATTTGAAAACGGTATAACCTTTATGAATGCCAAGGGCTACTACTCGGACTCAGACAAAACGCTGATTTATTTTGTTTTAAACAGATTTCAGGTGGGTAAGATGCGTGAAATAGTCCACTCCATAGACCCAAACGCATATATTTCAATTTCAGAGGTAGCTGACATATTCGGCTCTGACCAGGTAAAAACCGAAACAAACAAATAAAAAATAAAAGACATTTCGTTTGAAACGAAATGCCTTTTATTTTATGAAAACATTGGTGTGGAAAGATATCTGTCACCTGTATCCGGTAGCAGCACAACTATTGTCTTGCCGCTGTTTTCGGGTCTTTGTGCCAGTGTTTTTGCCGCCCACAGAGCAGCTCCGCTTGATATGCCAACGAGCACGCCCTCGCATTTGGCAAATTCCCTGCCCGTTTCAAACGCGGCATCATCCTCAACAGTCATTATCTCATCACAAACGGTGATATCCAATGTATCGGGAACAAAGCCTGCGCCGATTCCCTGAATTTTATGAGGTCCTGCCTTTCCCTCAGAAAGAACAGGCGAGCCGGCAGGTTCAACTGCAACGATTTTGATATTCGGGTTCTTGCTCTTAAGATATTTGCCGACGCCGGAAACGGTGCCGCCTGTGCCTGCACCTGCCACGAAAATGTCTACCTTGCCGTCGGTATCATCCCAAATTTCAACACCTGTGGTTTTAAAATGTGTGAGAGGGTTTACAGGATTTGTAAACTGTCCGGGTATAAAGGAGTTTTCTATTTTTGCTGCAAGTTCATCAGCCTTTTCAATAGCGCCCTTCATTCCCTTTGCTCCGTCAGTAAGCACGAGCTCCGCGCCGTATGCCTTTAAAATATTGCGCCTTTCAACGCTCATTGTCACCGGCATAGTAATAATTATTCTGTAGCCCTTGGCGGCTGCCACGCTGGCAAGTCCGATTCCTGTATTGCCGCTGGTGGGCTCAATGATAACCGAGCCTTTTTTTAATATTCCTTTTTTCTCGGCGTCCTCAATTATCGCCTTGGCAATTCTGTCCTTGACCGAACCGGCGGGATTAAAATATTCAAGCTTGGCAAGAATTTTGGCATTAACTTCATTCTTGGCTGAAAAATTGCTTATTTCCACAAGCGGCGTGTTACCCACAAGCTCAATAGCTGATTTGTAAATCCGCATAATCAAATCCTCCGTAATACTGCATACATGATATTATTCTCAAATTAAGCAAGAAAATACGTCACTGAACATTCATAAACGAGCGATAAATTTTTTCAACATCTTCATAATCAAATTTCATCGGATGATTGCTCATTCTTTCAATATTAACTCCGCTGACACACTCTTCAAGCTGTGACTTCGTAAGCGTCAGATCATCGCAGAGTCCAAACTCTTTAAGCATTTTTGAAAGTGATTCAGGTGTAAATCCGCTTATTATCTGAGTTTCGGCAAGAAGTATCTCCAGTTCTGCCGTGGGGCAGTTTTCAAGCATATACTGCCATATGTACGCAAGGCAAAGAGCCACTGCCTGTCCGTGAGAATAACCCTTAAGCTTATGAAGCTTATAGCTCATAGCGTGGGGAGCGGCAGTTCTTGCAATATTTATCGCCTTGCCGGCAAGCTCACTGCACCTCATCATAGGTTCATAAGAAGCCTTGTCATCATCAAGATATTTACTGTACCATTTATTAAAAAGTTCCAGAGACTCGGCAGAATATTCCCTGCTCTCATCTGTTGCGTTAAGGGACCAATATGCCTCGATGCTGTGGGAAAAAGCGTCAAGTCCCGTAACTATACGCTGATAATGAGGAAGCGATGCAAGAGTGCTGTAATCAAAAACAGCGTAGTCAGGTATTATATCATAACTGCTGACAGATTCCTTGTCGCCGTTATTATAAAGTACCGCAAAGCGAGTAACCTCAGCCCCTGTTCCTGCTGTGGTAGGAACGGCAAGGATATTAACATCTGATTCAGCAAAAAGTTTAATCGCCTTTGCCACGTCCATGGCGCTGCCGCCGCCAACGGTTACTATAAAATCACAATTCTCATTTTTAAAAAGTTCAGTGCCTTTTTTAACAGATGACACCTCAGGGCACGACTCAAAATCACTAAATGCGGCGCAATCAATATTCATTGAGTCAATGGCGCTGCGATAACCGTATCTGTCATGGTCATTGCTGGCGACGAAGAGTATCTTTTTTGGATTTTCTTTTTCTATGATATCTTTAAACTGAGAAATAAATTTTTCGTTATCGTATTTCATAAAATCACTTCACAATCTTGCAGCCCTTTGACACCGGTACGGTAATACAGATATCGGCTGCATATTTTTCAACGCCTGCCGCGGCGTTTTCTGCCTTTTGCTTATCGTCAAAAATACCGAAAACAGTCGGCCCGCTGCCGCTCATACAAACTCCGAGAGCGCCGTTCTCCCTCATAACGCTCTTAATATCAACTTTGTTCGGGACATCGATAAACTGTTCAAAAACATTTTCCATTCTTGAAGCGATATCGGCAAGGTCCCTGCTCTGCATAGCATAAAGCATACCGAGCTTATCCGGTGTGTGAGTCTTGCCGCACTCGTCAAACTGCTTATAGGCATATGCCGTATTTACGCCGACATCAGGCTTTGCAATAAGAATATAGCACTTTCTGAGCGGATTAACCTTATTGAGCACGTCACCGATACCCTGGGCAAGAAGTGTGCCGCCCTTTATGCAAAACGGAACATCAGCTCCGATTTTAACTCCGATACTGCAAAGCTCATCATCAGTAAGATTTGCGCCAGTCAGCTCATTAAGCGCCACAAGGACGCCTGCCCCGTCAGCACTTCCGCCAGCCATTCCAGCCGCGTGAGGAATACGCTTAACAATATCAATATTAATCCCCTTATTCTTTATCTTAGTGTGCTTAAAGAAAGCGTCCGCCGCTTTATAGGCAATATTTTTTTCATCAAGCGGGATATCATCAATGTTGCAGGTAATGGTTATTTTCTTTGACTTAGTTTCTGTTACTGTAATGGTATCATAAAGACCAATACTCTGCATTATCATAAACAGATCGTGATAGCCGTCAGTTCTCCCGCCAACTATGTCAAGCATTAGGTTTATTTTTGCATATGCTTTAACTTTTACTTTAATTTCCTCTGTTATCATCATCTTCTCCGAGTTCTTTAATAAATTCTCCTATTCGTCTGACTGCTTCCTTTATATTGTCAATTGAGTAGCAATAAGACACCCTGATAAATCCTTCGCCGCAGTCACCAAACGCATTGCCGGGCACTACTGCCACACGCTTGCTCATAATAAGCTTTTCGCAGAATTCTTCCGACGACAGCCCTGTGGACTTGATGCACGGAAATACATAAAAAGCGCCCTCAGGCTCAAAACAGTCAAGCCCGATTTCCCTAAACGCATTAACTGTGTATCTGCGTCTCATGTCATATTCGCCGAGCATCTTCTCAATATCGTTGTCGCCGTTTCTCAGGGCTTCTATTGCGGCATACTGGGAATTAGTCGGTGCGGACATTATGGCAAACTGATGAAGCTTTGTCATTTGCTTAATAACAGGCTCAGGTCCGAGAGCGTATCCGAGACGCCAGCCTGTCATAGAATAAGTCTTTGAAAAGCCGTTAATAACAACTGTTCTTTCCTGCATTCCCGTTATCGAGGCAATGGAAATATGCCTTTGATCGCCGTAGGTAAGCTCGCTGTAAATCTCGTCTGACAATACGAAAATATCGTTAGCCTTTAAAACACGTGATATAGCTACCAAATCATCCTTACGCATAACGGCGCCGGTGGGATTATTCGGAAACGGAAGCACAAGCAGCTTAGTTTTGTCTGTAACGGCATTTTTGATTTCATCAGCCGTGAGTCTGAAATTGTTTTCGTTCTTAGTTTCAATAACAACGGGCACGCCGCCGCACATCTCCACTATAGGCTTATAACAAACAAACGATGGCTCAACGATAAGAACCTCATCCCCAGGGCTTACAAGGGTGCGTATACACATATCAATACCCTCTGAGCCTCCGACCGTTACAAGCACTTCCCCTGCCGGGTCATAATCAATATGATATTTGTTGCTGTAAAAAGCCGCAATTTCCTTTCTGAGCTCTAAGAGACCGGCGTTAGCTGTATATCTTGTACTGCCCCTCTCCAGGGTTTCAATACCCTTTCTCCTTATATGCCAGGGAGTAAGAAAATCAGGTTCACCCACGCCAAGAGAAATAACATTATCCATTTCCTCGGCAATGGAAAAGAATTTTCTGATTCCGCTGGGTTTTACATTAAGTATATTGCGGTTTAAAAACTTATTATAGTCTATCAAAGGGAAATGTTCCCCCTGTCGTCCTTAACAGGTTCTGAAAAAAGAACACCCTGTTCCTTGTATTTTTTAAGAATAAAGTGAGTTGCAGTCGACATAACGCTTTCCATAGGGGCAAGACGGCTGGCAACGAAGAGCGCAACCTCCTGAAACGATTTGTCGGTAACCATACAGCACAAATCAAATCCGCCGCTCATAAGATATACGCTCTCAACCTCTTCAAGGCTTGATATCTGCTGAGCAACCTCATCAAAACCGTGCTCAAATTTTGGATGGACTTTTATTTCTATAAGAGCAGTTACTGTTTGTGCCTGAGCCTTATCCTTGTCAATCATGGCACGGTAGCCTTTTATTACTCCCGTGTCCTCATAAAGTCGTATTTTTTCCTCGACTTCCTTTTCGTCAATGCCGAGCATTACAGCAATTTCTTTGTTTGAAAGACGGGGATTTTTCTCAATAAGATTAAGAAGCTTATCCATAAATCAAATTACCTCATTCAATATTTACCAGCACAGGCTGATGATTTTTATATACAGTTATACTGCGAAAACCGCAGTCATATGCAATTTTTATGCCGGAGTCAATGCCCTGCCCGACTCTGTTAGCATAATGGGAATCCGAGCCTACAGTTATATATTCTCCGCCCATTTCCCTGAAACGCTTAACATAGCTGATATTCGGCAGAGTGTCCTGCATTTCCATAAAAAGACCTGAAGTATTAATTTCAAGGGCTTTTTTATTTTTAACAAGGGATTCGAGTATACTGTCAATAACATCAGAGAATTTTGACATATCAACGTCAATATGCTCGGTAGCAACAATATACCTTAACGGGTAGGTCAGATGAGCAAGGGAGTCAAAGGCTCCCCACTCGCACAGCTCAAGAAGACCGTCAAAATAATGTGTGAGAAGATCGTAGACATCGTATTCGGAATAATTAAGGAAGCAAAAATCCTCCATATTCTCAAGATTGTGAAGAGAACCGAGAATGAAATCATAATCATAGTTATCAAGTATTTTTTCAGTTCGTTCTCTGCGGTAAATACCCTGTCCGATTTCAAGACCTCTGAGGACGCTGAGCTTACCTGCGTATTTATCACGTGCCTCAGTCACCGCCTGCAACTGAGAGGAGCAAAGCTTCTCCTCGTCCATATCGGCGCCGTCGATATCACAGTGGTCAGTTATCGCCAAAAATTCAATTCCTTTTTCAGCGGCACTGCTGCAAAGCTCATCGCAGCTGTCGTTGCCGTCGAAGCTGAAAATACTGTGCGTATGCATGTCAGCAATTTTTTTATATTCCAATTTTAACATTTCCTTTTCTTAATTTAAAACACAAGTATTTTATCACATATTGAAAAAAAATAAAATATATTTATCTACTTTATTGAAAAAAGTTTATCTCTCTGTTATAATTTTGACAGTTTAATTAATTGTTTATCGGAGGCTTTATTATGAGAGCGGTAATTACAGTTGTAGGCAAGGACACCGTGGGCATCCTTGCGAAAGTATCAGAGATCTGCGCAAAAAGCAATATCAATATTACTGAAGTGTCTCAGACTGTAATGGAAGATATGTTTTGCATGATTATGATGACTGACATATCAAAAAGCAGTGTTGAATTTACTAAATTTTCTGACGAACTCTCCTCCTACGGCGAAGAGCACAATCTTTCAATTCATGCGATGCATGAAGACATTTTCAACTCAATGCACAGAATTTAGGAGGAACGATCCTTGATTAATACAAACGATATACTCGAAACCATAAGAATGATTCAGGACGAATGTCTTGATATTCGTACCACTACTATGGGCATTTCCCTGCTTAGCTGTGCTGATTCGGATATTGACAAGGCATGCGCCAAAATTTATGACAAAATATGCACTAAGGCTGAAAAGCTTGTTGAAACAGGCGAACAGATAGAAAAAGAATACGGTATTCCGATTATTAACAAACGAGTAAGTGTTACTCCCATTGCAATTCTTGCAGGAGTAAGCGGCGGCGACCCGGTAAAATACGCCCTTACCCTTGAAAAAGCGGCGCAAACCATCGGCGTAAACTTTATCGGCGGATACAGCGCCCTTGTTCAAAAAGGATTTGCCGCCGGTGATCTTGAGCTGATTAACTCAATTCCACAGGCACTGGCTCAGACCGAGCATCTGTGCTCATCTGTAAACATCGGCTCAACAAAGGCAGGAATCAATCTTGACGCTGTTAAAATCATGGGTCAGAAAGTCAAGGAAGCCGCTGAGCTGACAAAAGATAACGACTGCATTGCCGCAGGAAAACTTGTGATATTCTGCAACGCACCTGAGGACAATCCGTTTATGGCAGGCGCATTTCACGGAGTTTCCGAGCCTGACTGCGTAATCAATGTCGGTGTTTCAGGTCCTGGCGTTGTAAGAAGCGCAGTTTCAAAGCATCCGGATTATTCGATAAATGAAATTGCCGAGCTTATAAAGAAAACTGCCTTCAAGGTTACAAGAATGGGACAGCTTGTAGGTGTTGAATCATCAAGAAGACTCGGCGTTCCTTTCGGAATAGTTGACCTTTCACTTGCTCCGACTCCTGCTGTAGGCGATTCCGTTGCACATATTCTTGAAGAAATCGGACTTGAACAGTGCGGCGCAGCAGGCACAACGGCTTGTCTTGCAATGCTCAATGACGCTGTTAAAAAGGGCGGTGTTATGGCATCCTCCAGCGTTGGCGGACTTTCAGGCGCTTTCATCCCGGTATCTGAGGACGCCGGCATGATAGCCGCAGCACGTTCGGGTTCCCTTACCATTGAGAAGCTTGAGGCAATGACGGCAGTATGCTCCGTTGGACTTGATATGATAGTTATTCCGGGCGACACAACCCCTGAGGTAATCAGCGGAATCATCGCCGACGAAGCAGCTATCGGTATGGTAAACGGCAAGACCACCGCCGTAAGAGTTATACCTGCAATCGGTAAAAAAATCGGCGACGAGCTGGAATTCGGCGGACTGCTGGGCAGCGGACCTGTAATGAAAGTGAATACAAAATCTCCTGCGCAATTTATTAACCGCGGCGGTAAAATACCGGCTCCCCTTCACAGCCTCAAAAACTAACAGGACATATAAAAATCCACGGAATTTCTTCCGTGGATTTTTTATTTACAACAAATTAAATTCTATTTATTTTCCATTTGTTTCATCAGCTTGTCGTGATACGCAGGCTGATTTTTACGAACGATTGCGGCAGGAATAAAGCAGAACACCATAACCGCCGCTGCTCCCAAAAACAGCTCCATAGGATAAACTATCTGGGAATCTTCAACTCCCCTGTTGGCGGCATTTATTATCGTCTGAGCAACCAGCGGACCGACTATCATAGGAACAAGCACATACATAACCATACGGCAGCCCTGGAAGAGTCCTTCCTTGCCTTTAGGAATATAATCCCTGTAAGAAGCAGTAAAAAGTCCTGCCATAATGAGGCTTACACCGATTATCAAAACGCCCCCGACAATGAGCACCGCCACCAAAGCCGTCTCGTTTTTGCCGATGAGAAACTTGGACGCCCAAACAACAACACAGCCTATGATTCCTGCGATAATTGTGGGATAATAGAAATTCTTCTTTCCGTGCTTATCCATAGCGGCAGAAACAATTACGGAAATAACAGCCGACAAAAGCATAATTACACCCACGGGTATGATATAATTTTTTATACCCATCGTGCCCTCAATAATATTAAACAGATAGTTTACGTAAATCTGATATGCGGCGGCGGAAATCATATTTCCGGCAAGGCAAATATAGAGCATTTTATTCTGCTTGATAACCTTGGGCTGAAGCGAATAAGTGAAATCAGAAATAAAAGAATTGTTTTTATTAGCTTTGATTCCCGGCTTATCTTTCATAAGAAAAAGTCCGATTACTCCGCCGACGGTCGGTATAATGCCGAGAATGAGGAAAAACTTTTTCCAGTCGTCGGTAGAAGCAGCTGCGTTTGTGAGGCTGTCAAAACCGCCGAAAACAACTGCAAGAGCAAAAAGCGGCATTATGGCAAGAACGGTATCGACTCTTGCTCTGTTAGCGGTACTGGAAACATCCGTAATCCAGGTATTAAATGCTGCATCGTTGCTGATTGAGCCAATAACGGACATTACGCAGTCCATAGCAACCACAAGAATGACCATGGGAAGGACCTTATCTGCCTGAGGCTTCATGGGAACCAGAGCAAACATCATTATGGTAAATCCCCATATAACGTATCCCCAGCAGATAAACAGTTTTCGCTTACCTGTTCTGTCACAAAGTGCTCCGCCGATGAGCGTTGAGAGCGTAGCGAAAATTGCGGAAAACGCCACCATAAGTGTTGTGGCATAAGGCGCTCTTGTTATCTCATTTTGCATAAAGCGTGAGAAATACATATTTTCCACCACCCAAGCTATCTGACCGATAAGCCCGAAGATAATAACAGAGCTCCAAACACGACCGCCCAGCGCACTCTTATTTTTGGTAACTGACATAAATTTCACCCCTTAATATATGTCTTTATTTAATTTTATCATCGGTTAAAATATTTTTCAACATCATATATTTATTAACATCAGCTTTGTTATCAAAAATCTAAAAAATCAAGTTGTTGCAAATACAGTAAATTTAAAGCTAACCAAATAAATTAAAGTTGAATTAAATAATGTTTAATAATATAATATAACTGTATTCTTATTAATTGATATATAAAAACACATTTAAAGGTACAGTTATGAAAAAATATTCTGAAATATACAATATAATAAAAAATATGATTCGTTCGGGTGAGCTGACTGCCGGCGACAAAGTGCCGTCGGTCAGAAAAGCCGCACAGATCTACGGTGTGTCAGTCACTACAATACAAAACGCATATTTTGACCTCTGCGCTGACGGCTATATAATCGCCCGTGAAAAAAGCGGATATTTTGTGGCGGATATCCAGGAAGTACCGCACAGTGACGAGGAGTACTTTGAAGAAAACAGTACAGAATTTGACCTAACAGGAGGCACAGCCGACGCAGACAGCTTTGATTTTAAGCTGTGGCAGAGATATATGAAAAGTGCACTTAGGCAAACGCAGCGCCTGCTGACATATAGTCAGCCAAAGGGCGAATATGACCTGAGATGCGCTATAGCAGGCTACATCAAAGAAAAGCGCAATGTTATAACCTCCCCCGACAGGATAATTATAGGAGCAGGTGTTCAGCCGCTTTTGCAGATACTTTGCACGCTTCTCGACAGCAAGGAAAGCGTATCATTCCCTGATAAGAGTTTCGTTATGGGAATGAACATATTTAGCGACTACGGGTTCGACGTTCACACAAGGTACAAGGACGCTGACATCATCTATGTATCGCCGTCATACATGACGCGCTGGGGCGACGTAATGCCGATAAAAAGACGTATTGAGCTTATAAATTATTCAAGCCAGCACGGCTCCCTTGTAATCGAGGATGACTATGAAAACGAATTTTTATATAACGTCAGACCCACGCCGTCCTTGTTTGCTCTGGGCAAGGGAAACATAATTTATATGGGCTCATTTTCCGCCATGCTGCTTCCGGGTATCAGAATCAGCTTTATGGTGCTTACCCGTGAACTTGCAGAAAAATTTGACAAAAACTCATTCAGATTTGCTCAGACGGCAAGCAAAACAGAACAGATCGCCCTGTGCAATTATATAAGAGACGGGCATATAAAATCACAGATACGTAAAATCCGCAGACTTTACAGCGCCAAGACAAAAGCGTTTGCAAATCTAATAAAAGCTCAAATCCCTCAGGCTAATGTCCAGATTGGTGAAAATACGCTTCAGATAATGTTCAGTGCTGATTTTAACAAGAGCACGGATATTTTTGAAAAATACGGACTAAAGGTTTTCATAGAAAAATATGAAGAAGGTGTAATAAAGCTTGTTATATCGCCCTCGGGCATACCGAATGATAAGATGGAGGCCGCTGTTTTACGGCTAAAAAATGCGGTGAAATAAAAAAAGTTTGCTGATTGAGTCCAAAATTTTGGACTCAATTGCCCTGCCCTGTTGAATAAGAATTTACTTCTGATAAAATTAAATTGTAATCAAGAGGAGGTAAATCTTATGAAAAAAACAGGTAAAAAATTAATTCAGTCATTAGTGATTTGGGTAGTTACACTTGCCGCAGGATTTCTTATCACCTATGTTTCCTTTAATCTTTTTGATAATCTTACGGCAAATCAGCTTAAACTTCTTTTT
>HHCFR02800__coassemble_2828_pt1 | contig 11179 bp, 12 predicted proteins | sample HHCFR02800__metabat2_high_PE_036 | metagenome-assembled genome bin HHCFR02800 | reverse complement strand
TAAAGAAAAATGCTGTTAAAATTAAAGTAGGCTCTATTAGTGTATAAGTATTTATTATAATAGCAAAAGATGGTTTTGATTAGAAATTTCATTGCTGGTTAATTTGAATTATATGTTTGATAAAATATAAAAAAGGTAATGACTATCCAAACAACAGAAAATAATGGTGAAAATCGGATAATTTAAGTAGCTTTTTGATGACGATAACTATATTTATAGGTGTAACGAGCATAGGATTGTCTTCACGATCCTAATCATCATTAAATAAGTTATAAATAAGAAATGCGTTGCCTTCAAAGGCAAAACAAAGCGGCTGCACAGCCTTTCGGCTGTGCAGCCCATATTTATTTCTTTAGCGTATTTTGTTTTAAAACGTGGTCGTTTTTTTTATATCATTTCAAAATAAGCTGTGCAAGTTCTTTAAAGTTATTTACTACTGCTCCGTTGAAATCCTCATTCCTGCTGTTAAACATTACAGGGCTCATTCCTGAATTTTGGGCGGCAATGAGGTTGCCTTTTCTGTCGTCAACATACCAGCAATCGGCAGTGTCAATGCCGAGCTTTTCAACTGTCAGGTCATATATACGCCTGTCCGGCTTTGGAATTTTAAGGTCGCCGCTGACGCTGATAACGTCAAAATATTTATTTATATCAAATTTTTCGCGTATGTAACTGCTCCATTCGCTGGAATCGTTGGAAATTATGGCGAGCTTAAATTTTTCTCTTGCCGCTTTTGCAAAATCTAAGAATCCGTCATTCAGTTCTATGGTATCGAGATAATCTTTTTCAGCCTTTTCGGGATTATCGTGAAAACCGATTGTCCTCCATATATCCAGCGACGGCAACTCACCCACGTCGGCTTTGAGCCAGGGGGCATAAATCTCGTCGTGGGACAGATGAGGAAATGTCTTTTGAACAAACGGGACAAAATCGTCGCCCGTCTGCCTTACGATAACTCCGTACATATCAAGCAATACCGCTTTCATATCCGGCTCCTTTCAAATTATATCCGCCAGCGTTTTTGACGCCAGGTGCTGTTCAATCATACTCTGGAGTTCTTTCCACATAGCGCAGGTTTTGCAATTGTCGGCGTTATCGCAAAAGCCCTCTTCCACACATGCCGCCGGTGCAAGGTCCCCCTCAGCGGCATTTAAGATTGACAGGAGGGTGTACTCGCTGGGCTTTTTATTCAGCATATAACCGCCGTTTTTACCTCTTGAACTGTAAAGAAGTCCTGCCTTATTAAGAGACGCTACGATTATCTCCAGATATTTCATCCCCATATCATTGTTTTCGGCAATATTTTTAAGGGAAACAGGAGAATCCTGAGCGTGACGGGCAAGATACACCATTATCATAAGGGCATATCTCCCTTTAGTGGAAACGAGCATCAGTCCTCACCTCCGAAAAATTCCTTGGCGATTCTGACACTTTCCATAGCGTCCTTGGCATAATAATCCGCGCCTATCATCTTTGCATACGATTTTGTCAGCACTGCACCGCCTACAAGAACTTTTGCATCGGTGTTTTGGTGAATCAGTTTAATGGTCTTTTCCATATTCACAACTGTGGTGGTCATCAGGGCGGAAAGAGCCACAAGTCTGCACTCATTCTCCACCGCCGCTTCAAGCACCTTCTCGCACTTAACGTCCTTGCCAAGATCAATTACGTTAAAGCCGTAATTTGAAAGGAGAACCTTTACGATATTTTTTCCGATATCGTGGATGTCGCCCTCCACCGTGGCAATCACTATTGTATCAGAGCTTTCTGTTTTCTGTCCCGTTACTGCCAAATGCTCCTTGATAGCGTCAAACGCTTCTTTGGCGGCGTCGGCACTCATAAGAAGCTGTGGGAGGAAGATTTTATTATTTTCAAATCCGTCGCCCACCACATCAAGCGCAGGGATAATATTATCATTGATAACGTCAAGAGCGGCATTGTCCTTTAAAAGGGCAGTTGCACATATACGTGCGTCATCTTTCATTCCCTTAATAATCGCAGTTTTAAGGTCAGTAACCGCAGCTGCGGGAGCCGTATTTTGAACCGCAGTGACGGATTCGATATATTCCTTGCAGTTATCGTCAAATCCTAAAAGGGCATTAAATGAATAGTAAGCATTCATCATAGCCTCGCTCAGTGGGTTGATAATACCTGCTGACAATCCGTTTTCCAGCGCCAGCGTAAAGAAAGCTGTGTTTATCGCCTCACGCTTAGGGAGTCCGAAGCTGATATTCGACACACCCAAAACGGTAGCGATACCCAGAGTGTTTCTGATATAATTTACAGCATTAAGAGTTTCGACGGCGTTATTCTTGTCAGTGGATATGGTCATCGTCAGAGCGTCCACCACAAGGTCTTTTTTATCAATGCCGTATTCCTGAGCTGTTTTTATAATTTTTTCGGCAATGGCAATTCTTCCCTGAGCCGTCGGCGGAATACCACTTTCATCAAGGCAGAGGCAAACCACTACGCCGCCGTATTTTTTAACCAGCGGGAAGACAGCCTCCATAGATGATTTCTTGCCGTTTACCGAATTCACCATAGGCTTGCCGTTATAAATTCTCATAGCCTTTTCCAGCGCCGACGGGTCGGAGGAATCCAGCTGCAAGGGCAGTGCAAGCACGCTTTGCAGGTCATAAACCGCTCTGCTGAGCATTCTCGTTTCGTCTATCTCAGGCAGTCCCACGTTCACGTCAAGAATATGGGCGCCCTTTTCCTGCTGGGCAAGTCCCTCTTTTATGATATAGTCAAGGTCGTCGTTTCTGAGCGCCTCTTTAAGCAGTTTTTTACCTGTAGGATTAATTCTTTCGCCTATTATCACAGGCTTTTTGCCGATTGTTACAGAAGTTGAATAGGAAGTAACCACGGTGTCGTTCTTCTTTTCCGGCACTGAGCCTTCAACTCCGCTGCAAAGCTGAATCATCCTGCTGATATGCTTAGGAGTTGTTCCGCAGCATCCGCCGAGATATGACACACCGATTTTCGCAATTTCAAGCATATCCTGAGCAAATTCGTCGGGCGACACGTTATAAACCGTTTCGCCGTTGACAGATTCAGGAAGACCTGCGTTAGGCATAACAATAATCGGCAGGGATGTGTTGTCCCTGAGTTCTTTCACAAGGGGTATCATCTGCTTGGGGCCAAGTCCGCAGTTAATGCCGATAACATCTGCGCCGAGCCCCTCCAGCATAGCGCATGCACTCCTGACGTCAGCTCCTGTAAGGAGTCTGCCTTTTTCGTCAAAAATCATTGAGGCAATTACCGGCAAATCGCAGTTTTCCTTAGCGGCAAGCACTGCCGCCTTAAGCTCGTACGTGTCGCTCATCGTCTCGATAATAACAACGTCTGCGTCGTCTTTGCCTGCTATTACTACCTCTGAAAAGAGCTTAACTGCTTTTTCAAAATCCAGATCTCCCATAGGCTTAAGCAGTTTTCCTGTGGGTCCTATGTCAAGAGCCACTTTCTTTCCTGCTCTTTTTGCAAGGCTTACACCTGCTTTTACTAACTCGGCAACATTGTCGTATTTAAGCGAATTTGCTCCGAAAGTATTTGAGGTTATATACTCAGCGCCGGCAGCGGCGTACCCCATGTGTACGGCAAGTACTCTTTCGGGGTCGGTAATATTCAGTTTTTCAGGCAGTTCACCTGCCGCGAGTTTGAGCATACTGCCCATTCCGCCATCAAAAAATCTAATCATTATTCAATACCTATAATAGCTGTAACCGATTTTGTAGGCACCATCTGACAAGTATCAGTAAGAGTCAGTCCGATGCGCTTTGTAAGCTCCAGCATTTCAAAAATCTTTTTATTTTCAGTTATATCCAAATCAAAATATCCCGGAGAATAACGCTGTCTGAGCGTCATCCCCTGTGCCCTGAGAACGTCCTCAAGTCTGTCGCAGACCTCCTCTATCTTAGATGCAAGGCACGCCTGCATAACCGCCGTTTTTGTTATATCGGTTTTGCCGTATGTTCTGAGCAAACGATCACATTCAGTACCCAGCGTGGCGCCGAAAATGCACACCTGCCTGCAACCGCTGACAGTTGCGGCGAGTCTTTGACTCTTAAACACCGTATTCCCCACAATCACGCTGTCCTGCGTAACACGGCAGTCAAAAATCCTGTGAAGGGTCTTCGGCTTTACACAGGCGTTAAGCTCTTCGCAACACTCGTCAATCAGACTCAGAAGTCTTTTGTCATCCGTTTTTGATGAGGTTCTCAGATAGTGCAGAATTTCAGTCTTGTTCATTTATTATTTCGGACAGTCCTTCCATTATCTTGTGAGCCACATCTGGCTTGTTCATTGTATAAATGTGTATATTATTAACTCCGTTTGCCATCAAATCTATAATCTGCTCGGTGGCATAAATAATACCCGCCTGCTTCATAGCGTCAGGATTTTCGCCGAAGCGCTCCATGATTTTTATGAATTTTTCAGGGAGTGTACTGTTTGACAGCTCAACGCTCCTTTTTATCTGCTTGGCATTTGTTATGGGCATAATGCCAGCGATAACAGGAACATTTATTTCCTTAATTGCGCACATTTCCAAAAAATTATAAAACACTCTGTTGTCAAAAAACATCTGAGTTGTGAGAAAATCAACGCCGCAGTCAACTTTTTCTTTAAGGCGGGCAATATCCTCCACCCTGTTTGCCGATTCGGGATGCATTTCAGGATAGCACGCAGCACCGATACAGAAATTGCCCCTCGCCTTAATTTCGTTTACCAATTCATAAGCGTGGTGGTAATACTGATTTTCACCCCTGACAAAATCCTTGGGGATATCACCTCTAAGGGCAAGTATATTTTCCACCCCGTTTGCCTCCAGCTCGTCAAGAACAGAATTGATCTTTTCCTTAGTAGAAGTCAGGCAGGTAAGATGCGACAGCGGTGTAACTCCGCCGTCTTTTATAGCGTTGGCTATCTCGGTTGTGTAACCGCTGGTGGTTCCCGAAGCGCCGTAAGTAACACTCATAAAGGACGGCTTGTCCTTTACCATTTCGCTAATTACCTTTTTGGTGTCAGCGATTTTAACCCATTCCTTAGGAGGAAAGACCTCAAAAGAAACGGTGACCTTGTTGTTCTTTAATATCTCACTTATTTTCATAAATTACAATTCCTTTTCCGTATTATAAGGATAATTATACTATCTGTGCGGTAGGAATTCAAGCTATTTTATACTTGCTTCACTGTCGGAGCACTGCTGGGCATTGAGTACATTCGTCAGGTCAATGGTAGCAAGAGTATCCCCCAGCTGGGTAAAAAATGCCGCCAAAAGAGCGATTTGCTGACTGCTTTTGCCCTTGGCAATGGCACAGGCAAGGGCGCTTACTGCTAAGCTAAGTTCACAACCGTTCAAAAATTCCGCCTCCTTTTTGGTAAATAATAAAAGAGATAACAATGCGTTTAAGTGAGAAAAAGCGAGTTAAAGAGAGAAACACACCGTTTATATGAAAATATTTTACTTTTTTTATTGACTTACAAATTCTTCTATGATATTATATTCAAGCACTTGAGAAACGACTGTCTAACAGTACTAATGTTTCAAAATATATTATTTTAGTTTGGAGGATATTGGTTATGTCAACATTTATGCCAAAAGCTGACGAAATCGAACGCAAGTGGTATATAATTGATGCTGCAGGCAAGCCCCTCGGACGTGTAGCCAGCGAGGCTGCTGTACTCCTCAGAGGTAAGCATAAGCCTATCTTTATGCCCCACGTTGATTGCGGCGACTTCGTAATTATCGTAAACACAGATAAAGCCGTTCTTACAGGCGACAAACTCAACAAGAAGCTTTATCAGCATCACACCGGTTATATCGGCAACCTTAAGGAAGTTAAATACTCTACCCTTATGAAAGAGAAGAGCGACTTCGCTATGAAGCTTGCTGTTAAGGGTATGATTCCGGATACGACTCTCGGCAGAAAGCAGCTTACAAGATGCCGTATCTACAAGGGCGCAGAACACAAGCACGAGGCTCAGAAGCCCGAAGCTTGGGAATTTTAAGGGAGGTATCTGAATTATGTATGAAACTAATCCATATTTCTACGGCACAGGCAGAAGAAAAGAATCTGTAGCTCGTGTACGTGTTTACGCAGGTACCGGCAAAATCACAATTAACGACAGAGACATCGACGATTATTTCGGACTTGAGACTCTCAAGCTCATCGTTCGTCAGCCTCTTGCTCTTACCGAAACAACTGAAAAGTTCGACATCGTTTGCCGTGTAAACGGCGGCGGCGTTACCGGTCAGGCAGGCGCTATCCGTCACGGTATCGCAAGAGCTCTTCTTCAGTACGACGAGGCTCTCCGTCCAGCTCTTAAGAAAGCAGGATTCCTTACACGTGACCCACGTATGAAGGAAAGAAAGAAGCCGGGTCTCAAAAAAGCACGTCGTGCTCCGCAGTTCTCAAAGAGATAATTTTTGTATTTATTTACAGCACCCTTTCTTGGGTGCTGTTTTTTTATCTCTTTGCTCCTGCGGGTCCTCGCAGCACAGCTGCTGCGGTTGTGGCTAAAAATATGCCACCGGCATATTTTCTTTACGCCGCAACAGTTCTCAAAGAGATAATTTTTGTATTTATTTACAGCACCCTTTCTGGGTGCTGTTTTTATTTTCTGATTTTCATTATTACTTGATTACTTTTCAGAGATAAACTGCGGTAAAACCAGGCTTTTTGAGAACATTGTGAATCTGCCTGCTATTTGACTTTTTAAATATTTTGTGATATAAATTTTTCGGTGAATTAAATGAAGAGGCAAAAGCAAATGTCGGAAAGTCTGCTGCTGGGAGCTCTTTTGGCAGTGGCAGGAGGCTATCTTGACGCATACACATACATATCCCGTGACGGAGTTTTCGCAAACGCACAGACAGGCAATATTGTACTTCTGGGAATCAATCTTTTTCAGGGGGATTTTTCCAAGGTTCTGCACTATTTGATACCTATAGCGGCTTTTGCGCTTGGTATAATAATCTGCGAATCAATAAAGAGTCGGTTAAAGGAAAGCAATAAATTTCACTGGCGTCAGCTTATCATACTGCTGGAAATAATAATTCTTGCTATTGCCGCATTTATTCCGTCAGGACCGGCAAACATTGCCGTAAACACCATGATATCCTTTGTTTGTTCGCTTCAGACAGGAAGTTTCAGAATAATTAACGGAAACGCCATAGCCACCACAATGTGCACGGGCAATCTCAGAAGCGGCACGCAGCAGCTTTTTCTTGCTGTCAAAAATAAAAACCGAAAGAATCTTAAAAACAGCCTCAGCTACTATTCAATAATTCTGTTTTTCACCATAGGTGCGGCATCGGGCGCAATGCTCACAAAAATTATAAACGAAAAAAGCGTTTTAATAAGCGCAGCCGTGCTGGTAATACCATTTATACTTATGTTTAAACCGAGCGTGATAATAAGTGATGAGTAATAAATCGACTGAAAATTATGATAAGACCCTGTATGCGAGCTTTACAGGGTACATAGTACAAGCGGTAGTAAACAATTTTCTGCCGCTTTTATTTCTGACGCTTCAGAGCAGTTACGGTATTCCCCTTGACAAGATAACGCTGCTGGTTACAATAAACTTTCTTGTGCAGCTTCTTGTAGATATCCTTTCTGCAAAAATAATTGACAGGGTGGGCTACAAACCCAGCATAATCTTTGCCCATATCTGCTCGGCGGCGGGTCTTGTGGCGCTTACTGTTCTGCCGCAGAACATGCCCGACGCTTTTTTGGGGATTTTAATTTCCGTAATTATATATGCAATCGGCGGCGGAATAATAGAGGTGCTTATCAGCCCTATCGTTGAAGCATGCCCCACAAAAAACAAGGAAAAGGCAATGAGCCTCCTGCACTCATTTTACTGCTGGGGGCATGTCGGAGTTGTGCTTATATCAACATTATTTTTTAAATTATTCGGCATAGAAAACTGGAGAATTCTCGCATTAATATGGGCACTGATTCCGCTGGCAAACGCTGTGTTTTTCAGCAGAGTACCCATTGCCACTCCTGTTGAGAGCGGAGAAAAAGGCATGTCCTTCAAAGAGCTGTTTGCCAACAGATTCTTCTGGATTATGCTGATTCTGATGATTTGTGCCGGCGCATCAGAGCAATCGGTCAGTCAATGGGCTTCAACATTTGCCGAAAAGGGACTCGGAGTTACAAAAGCTGTGGGCGACCTGGCAGGACCGATGGCGTTCGCCGTTCTTATGGGATTGTCAAGGGCATTTTACGGAAAATACGGCGACAGAATAAATCTGGACAAATTCATGGCTCTCAGCGGTGTTTTATGCGTTGCGTCATACCTTTGCATATCGCTTATTAATTCCCCTGTGGTAAACCTTATCGCCTGTGCCGTTTGCGGATTGTCAGTGGGAATCATGTGGCCTGGCTCATTCAGCAAAGCCTCGGCAGGTATGCCGCGTGGCGGGACAGCTATGTTTGCCATGCTGGCACTGGGCGGCGATCTTGGCTGCACAGCAGGACCCACTCTTGTAGGCTTCGTTTCCAGCAAAGCCGGCGACGATTTGAAAAAAGGTATACTTGCCGCTATCGTATTCCCTGTTGTTCTTATTATCGGCCTTTTTGCCAGCAGGAACAGAAAAACAATCAAAAGGCTTGACAAATAACTATTTGTTATATATAATACCGTTACAATTTACTCGTGAGGGAGTAGCAAGCGCCTTTGGCGCAGCAAGTCAACATACTGACCAAAACGGTCTGGCTTGCTTTAATTTGCGAGACTCATGTATGCCGGGCGCTGTACATGAAGTCTTCTTATATTCTGAATTAACACTCAGGTACGGCTTTGGCTGCGCCTGAGTTTTCTTTTTTAGGAGGATAAAAAATATGGACTGGAGCTTTGTTTTCTTTTTTAACAGCGCACTGTTAGGCGTCGGACTTGCTATGGATGCGTTTTCCGTATCCCTTGCAAACGGACTTAACGAACCGAAGATGAAAAAGGGCAGAATGTGCAAAATTGCCGCCGTATTCAGCGTATTCCAGGCAGCTATGCCAATGATAGGCTGGGTATGCGTGCACACGGTTTTGCAGTATTTCAATAAATTTGAAAAATTCATTCCGTGGATTGCCCTCATACTTCTCGGATACATCGGCATCAAGATGCTGGTCGACGGAATAAAGAACAAGGACTCGCAGGAAGCAAAAAAAGCAGTGGGATTCAAAGAACTGATGATACAGGGAATCGCCACCTCAATAGACGCTTTGTCCGTAGGATTTACAATCTCTGACTACAACTGGCTCATGGCAGTGGTATGCGCAGTAATTATTGCGGTGGTAACCTTTGCAATATGCACGGCAGGTCTTGTCATAGGCAAGAAATTCGGCACAAAGCTGTCCGGCAAAGCCTCGATACTGGGCGGAGTTATTCTTATCGGTATCGGAATTGAAATATTTGTCAGCTCGCTGATAGGCTGATATTTGCAATAAAAGCGGAGATTTCACATTGAAATCTCTGCTTTTATTTTTTTAATCGTATACAATATAACGCATGTTGTGATATAATAACTCAAAAGAAACATATGGCGGATTATGATGAAAAAGAAAGAAAAAACCACACTAAGAAAAATAGAATATCACAAAAAGGAAAGTCTTTATCTCATCGTGCGTGGAATTGAAGTAGGAATAGTATCGGGACTTGTGTCATCCCTTTACCGTTTTCTGCTTCAAAACGCTGAATCCCTGCTCACAAAAATTTCAGAGTACGTAAAAGAGAGCACACTGAATTTCGTGCTCTGGTTCGTGGCGCTGGCAGTAATGGGAGTCATTGTGGCAAGAACAGTAAAATGGGAGCCCATGGCATCCGGCAGCGGAATACCGCAGGTAAACGGAGAAATAAAGGGAGAGCTCAGCCAAAACTGGATAAAAGTAATTATTGCCAAGTTATCAGGAGGCACTATGGCTATTTTGGGCGGACTGTCACTGGGCAGAGAAGGCCCCAGCATACAGCTTGGTGCTATGGCAGGAAAGGGTATTGCAAAAATCACCAAGGCGGACAAAACCAGCGAGCTCAGAATGATGAGCTGCGGAGGCGGAGCAGGACTTGCCGCGGCATTTAACGCTCCGCTGTCGGGAGTTATGTTCGTCCTTGAGGAGATACATAAAACCATTGACAAAAGCATCATCTGCATGGGAATCGTTGCCTGCGTTACGGCAGATTTTATCTCAAAGCTGTTTTTCGGGCAGGAAAACGTCTTTGATTACAAGACCGCTAACATTCCGCTGAAAAATTACTGGGTACTGATAATCCTGGGCATACTTCTCGGACTTGCCGGATGCGCATATAACATAATAATGAGCAAAGGGCAGGACTTTTTCAAAAAGTTAAGTAAGATACCTCAAGAAGTAAAAATGGCCGCCGTATTCCTTCTGGGCGGTCTTGCGGCTATATTTATCCCGCAGATAACCGGAGGCGGTCACTCCATGGTGACTCTGCTGACCCAGCACAAACCGGAACTGGGGATGCTTGCGTTTTTGCTGGCGGCTAAGTTTATATTCTCCGTTATCAGCTTTGGGTCAGGAGCACCGGGCGGAATTTTCTTTCCGCTTCTTATCCTCGGCACATATATCGGTGCAATATACGCAGATATCTGCATAGAATATTTTAACATTGATGCGAGCCTTTGGCAGGAATTTGTGGTCATATCAATGGCAGGAATGTTTGCCTCAATTGTAAGGGCTCCGTTAACGGGAATTATCTTAGTATTTGAAATGACAGGCAGTCTTGAAAGTCTGCTGCCGCTGGCGGTAGTAAGCCTCATCAGCTACGCTGTGGCTAACCTTATCGGAGTAAAGCCAATTTATGAAACCCTGCTGAAAAAAATCATCAGCGCTAAGCCTGAAAAACCAGAATTCCACAGCAGCGATGAGAAAGTCATAAAAACATATGTGATACCCGTTGGCAGTCCCCTCAGGAGAAAAACCGTCAGTCAGGTAAACTGGGGAAAGCACTGCCTTATCGTAAGCATTGAGCGTGACGACGTGTCCATAACTCCAAAGGGCGACACCGTGCTTAAGGAGGGTGACGAGCTGGTGATTCTCATAAGTCAGCGCCGTTTTTCAAAGGACAATGAAAGGCTTGAAAAAATCATTTGCGGAGAAGAACAATAATGGAATTTACCGATTATATAACTGCGATTATTATTCCGATATTCTCG
>HHCFR02800__coassemble_2781_pt1 | contig 11336 bp, 11 predicted proteins | sample HHCFR02800__metabat2_high_PE_036 | metagenome-assembled genome bin HHCFR02800 | reverse complement strand
AACGGCGAAGAGGATTATTCTGAGTCAGGGCTGGAGGACAGCAACAACGAGTTCGGATTTGAATCCCAGGAAGTAACTGACGAAAACGGCGAAACTGTTACCGACGAAAACGGAAACCCCGTAACTACTCAGGTTGCAGTCGTATACGAAACTGATAAAAACGGCAACACCTATGCAATTCCCCTTGACGCTGACGGTAACCCTCAGGAAGACAAAAAATTCCTTGTTAGCAGCGGCTCTTCAGGCAACAGCAACAATAATAAAGATGATTCAGACGAAGACGAATCAGGAAACAATACCACCACTACAGCTCCTAAAGCCACCGGAACCACCAAGAAAGATGTTCCTTATACAGAATCTCCTGGCACAACAGAATTTGAGGGAGATGATACAGTTCCGAAAACTTCGGATACAGGCAAGCAGGTAAACTTCTCTGTTAACGACCAGAATATTATTAAATCAATGCTTGAGGTTCCGTACCTCTACCTTGCAAATTACGAAAACTCTGACGGCGTACCCATGGAAATTGCTGTTCACACTGCTGTTTGGATGGCTGAGCGTGACGGAAGTTCAAGAAATGTTTATCCGGCAAGCCCGGTGGTTCTTAATCTTTTCAAATACTACGGACAAACCGTTATTAATTTCAAAGACAATTGTAACACATCAGCTAATAAAGCCGATGCTCCTATCGAATATAAAAAGAGCAACGACACTTTTGTAATTTCAAATTACACTCCGAAGGTTCAGTCAGTTACCATTAAAAAGATTGAGGATCTTGGTAATAACAATTACTACAAGGTTACCGCAAGCGTAACAGGCTGTAACAAAAAACAGGTAATTGCAATTATCCAGAAAAACCGTCTTGATTCATCACTCGGATTTTCCATCAAGGCACTTAAATGGTCATAAATTTATAAGAATACAAAAAATAGGAGCGGATATCCGCTCCTATTTTTTGTTATTTTTTCTTTCTTTTTCTTATGGTTTTAACTGTAAATGCTACTGCGGCACTTATAAGACTCACAGCAGCAGCTCCACCCGCAAGCACCGGCAGAAATACAGTTTTATACTCATAGTAGCCGTGATTTGCTTTATAAATGTTTTTGACCTTATAATCCAGCAGATCCTCAAACAAAAGTATCTGTGAATCAAAATCTGTAAGGTCTGATTCATCAAGAGTGATGGTACGCACACCGTGATGGTTCCCGTAACTATAAAATCCGACTCCTGGTGCGGCAACTAATTTGATGCCTTTATATTCACCGGCAAAATCGTTGACGTGGTCGTGACCGAAAAATGCGCCTATTATGTCCCCCTGCTCTACCCAGCTGTCAAACTGACCGTGGTTGACATCAGGAGGGCACGGTCCCTCGTTAAGAGAACCCTGATAAATATAATCAGGATTTATGACATAATACTTGTCGCTTCTTATACCGTTTCCACGAACGGAACCGGCGGTTGATTTAGGCACTTCGGTAAACATTTCGTAAACCTCAGGCACGGCTATATGCTGAAAAAGCAGTGACGGCATTGGCTTGCCGCCGTTTTTTTCTTTAAGAATATCGGAGGTTTGGCGATACCATTTTGTCTGGTCCTCGTGGACATAGCCGTAACCGCCCCCCTCTTCCTCGGGAGTATAAGGATTAGAGTCAAGAAACCACAGGTTGAATATATCTTTCTCGCCGCTGCTGTCTTTTACAAGCAGGTTATAATTACCGACGCCTGTCATTTCCTCTCCTTCAACGGCAAGGCAGGTCTTATACTTTTGGAAACAGGATAAAATAAACTCCTTAGCCTCCTCCTCGCTCATTGCGTTTTTTTCGTCGCAAAGTCCCTCGTGGTCATGATTGCCGAAAACCAGGGCAAAGGGTATTCCCCTGCTGTCTATCGTCTGAGCCACGGCGTCGACAGCTTTTTCAGTGGCGGCTTTATCAACATTTTTCCACCAGCCGGCAATATTGTCACCCGTCAGAGCAATAAAATCAGGCTGAGTTGCGTCAATCGCCGCATTGATTAAATCAGTGGTTTCCTTTTGAGGTGTGTCGGTATCCTGAATATCGGACAGCACAAGTATTTTAAATTTGCCGTTTTTAAACTGAAGCGGAGCACCGGAATAAGACGAATAATCATCGACTTTTGCTATGTACTGACCTGTCGGAGTCAGAGCCATTGAAGCCGCAACAAAAAGTGACAGAAATTTAGCTGCTTTTTTTAGCATATTTATACCTCCCAAAAACATCAAAAATCAACGGATGAATTAAAAGCTGTTTTTCTGTATTTCATCATAAAGTCATTTATTTTATTGATATAAAGTTCTGGCGCTGTATAACAGCTTCTTGCATGAACGGCTCCGCTTACGGAAAGAATGTCCTTTGGCGCCGAACAGCTGTCATATAAAATCTTCTGCATATAGTACGGCACAAAATCATCATCTTCGCCGTGAATAAACAGCGTAGGCACTGAAGATTTCTTTACGCAGTCAAGAGGCGAAGCATCCTTAAAGGAATAATGGGCAAATAGCCTGCAATATAAATCGCATATATAAAGTAGCGGAAAAGCAGGCAGATGAAAGGAAGTTTTAAGCTGATAAGAAAATTCATCCCATGCGCTGGTATAAGAACAGTCAGCTATAATGCCCCTGACATTCGTATCTTTTACTTTATTGCTCATCATCAGTACCGTGGCGGCGCCCATAGAAACACCCAGAAGAAAAACATCATAGTTTTTAAACTTATTTTGGGTATATTCAAGCCACCTCATGCCGTCCTCAGACTCATGCGTACCGTAGCCCATATACTTTCCGTCGCTGATGCCACAGCCACGATGCTCAGGCAAAACAAGCGTATAACCAAGTTTATAAAGATGTGGTATCATAAAGCAAAATTCACCCATGGCGCTGCTTCTGGCGCCGTGACAGGCGATAACAACGCAGCCGTTGGGATTATCGGGTCGCAGGATATGTCCTTTAATACGCTCTGAATTATCCGCTTTTAGCGTTACATGCTCGAAAGGCAGGGATTTTAATTTTTCTTCAGCAACTGCTGCATCCGCATCATAGGAATCAGGCATTTCGTTACCCGCCATAAAACTCTCAACAGTACGAACAACAAAAGCCGGAAGTGAAACCGGCTTTGTACAAATAAGATAACTGAATATAAAGCCACATATCAATAATGTAATCAATATCAAAACCGCTATAACAACTATAACGGTTATCAATGCCGTTTTCAAATAACTCCTCCTGTCTTGTTAAAGAGACCGCAGATTTGTCACGGTAGTTACATGTTTATGCGAACGATTCAGCGTTTGTATTCAATAAAAAATTAATAAAGCTTTTCTCCGTTTTCGATAGCCATTATCTGATTAACACGAGTAAGGTGTCTGCCGCCTTCAAACTCAGTATTCAAAAAGACCTCCACCAGCTCGCAGGCAAGTCCTGCACCGACTACACGGTCCCCCAGGCAGAGCACATTAGCGTCGTTATGAGCACGCGTATACTTTGCGCTGAAATAATCTGAGCAGCAGCAAGCACGTATACCCCTGACTTTATTTGCCGCCATGGATATTCCTACTCCTGTTCCGCAGCAGAGAATCGCTCTGTCACACTCGCCTGAAACCACTTTGTCGCACGCTTTCTGAGCAGAAATCGCATAATCAAATCTCTCTGGCGAATAGCAGCCAACGTCGGTATATTCGATATTTTTTTCATCAAGATACTTCTTAATCTCCTCTTTAAGAGGGAAACCTGCATGGTCACTACCCAAAGCAATCATATTCTTTCTCACTTTCATTTATTCTTTTTTAGCTTAAGCTCACGCTCAGCCTGACTCATCCTAAGATAAACAGGCATAAGTGCGGCAGCTGAAATTCTCTCTTTATTAAGCGCCGCCTTTGCCACTCCGATACCGTTTTGATATCTAACATCCTCGTCAGCAAGAGTTACGTTATCAATTCCGATATTGTTATAGCAAAGCTCTGCGCCGTCGCCGGCAATTATAACGTTACTGTACTGTTTAAGCTCCTGCCTGAGCACATCTATGGAAACAGATCTGTCATCGCACAGTCTTGTTATCACACCGTCTTGTGCACGGAAAAGTGCGTTATAAAACTGCATTCGCCTTGCGTCCATTACTGCGCATATAACAGCATTTTTATCCGTAAAATTATAGGCAATCGCCTCCAGCGTGGATACGCTGATACAGGGAATTTCATTTTCAAACGCAAGACCTTTTACCGTAGCCACTCCGATTCTGACGCCTGTAAAAGAACCGGGACCTGCCGTAACCGCAATGGCATCAAGCTCGCTGAAACTTCTGCCCTGCATTACCCTTTTTATCATGGGCAAAAGCGTCTCGCTGTGGGTAAGTCCTGCGTTGATAAATTCATTTTTTATCACAATGTCACCGTCCGTCAAAGCGGCGGAAGCCGTAACTGCGGACGAATCAACAGACAAAATCATTCTTCAACCTCTGATTTAAGATAAATTTTAAATAACCTTGAGTTTTCGTCTTTCTTTGATATTTCAACAATTAGTGAATCCTCCGGGAGAGCACCGTAAACATTCTCGCTCCACTCCACAGCCATATACGCTCCGGTGTCGAGAAAATCAAAAAATCCCGTTGAGTAAAGGTCGTCCCATCCGTCAACACGGTACATATCAAAGTGGTAAAGAGTGTTTTCACTGCCGATATAAGTGTTACAGATAGCAAAGGTGGGTGATGACACGTCAGCGTCAATGCCAAGTCCTTTTGCCAAACCTGTAGTAAACGCCGTTTTACCCATACCAAGGCCGCCTATGAAGGCAACTACGCTGCCCTTTTTCAGCTTTTTAGCTACGCTTTCGCCCAGTGCGACTGTTTCTTCATAGCTGTTTGTTACATACTCTTTCATCAGAAAAGTCCTACGGTATTGCCGTTTTCGTCTATGTCGATGCTGTATGCCGCCGGATTCTTTGAAAGCCCCGGCATGGTCATTATGGAGCCGGTCTGGCACACAACAAATCCTGCTCCGTTAGAAAGAGTGGCTGAGGAAACGGTGATTCTGAAATGCTCAGGTCTTCCCAGGGCTTTCGGATCATCAGAAAGGCTGTACTGAGTCTTAGCCATACACACAGGCATGTTGTCAGCTCCAAGGGCAATAAACTCATCAAGGCTCTTTTTCGCCTCTTTTGTATAGTCAACTCCGTCGGCGCCGTATATTTCCCTGGCAATAGTCTCTATCTTCTGATAAAGGGGCATATCAGTGTCGTAAAGATAGTGGAAATTGTTTTCCTTCTCACAGGCATCGGCAACTTTCTGAGCAAGCTCCTTTGAACCCTCGCCGCCTTCAGCAAAACATTTTGTAACGGCGAAATCAGCTCCCCTGCTCTCACAAAAGCTTTTTACAAATTCGATTTCTCTGTCAGTATCGGCATAAAAATGATTTATTGCCACAACCACCGGCACGCCGAACTTCTTAAGATTATCAATATGCGCTGCGAGGTTTGCGCTGCCCTTTTCCAGCGCCTGCATATTCTCCTGAGTGAGCATGCTCTTATCAACGCCGCCGTTATATTTCATTGAGCGGACTGTGGAAACAAGAACTATGCATGACGGCTTGATGCCGGCAAAGCGGCACTTTATATCAAGGAATTTCTCAGCGCCGAGGTCAGAGCCGAAACCTGCCTCAGTAATACAGTAATCGCCGAGTTTAAGAGCCGCCTTAGTGGCTCTTATGGAATTACAGCCGTGAGCGATATTGGCAAAGGGACCGCCGTGCATAATAACCGGGGTGTTTTCCAGAGTCTGAACGAGATTGGGCTTTATAGCGTCCTTAAGCAAAACAGTCATAGCGCCGTCTGCCTTGATATCACGGCAATAAACAGGTTTGCCGTCATAGGTATAGGCAACAAGAATATCTCCAAGCCTCTTTTTAAGGTCGAACAGATCCTCAGCAAGGCAGAGTATTGCCATTACCTCTGAAGCAACTGTAATAATAAAATGGTCCTCACGAGGTATTCCGTTAAGCTTGCCGCCCAGTGAGCAAACAATATTTCTCAGGGCACGGTCGTTCATATCAAGACAGCGCTTTATCATTACACGGCGCTGATCGATACCCAGTACATTACCCTGCTGGATATGATTGTCAAGAATAGCGCACATAAGGTTGTTTGCGCTGGTGATTGCGTGCATATCCCCTGTGAAATGAAGATTGATATCCTCCATTGGTACAACCTGGGAATATCCGCCTCCTGCTGCGCCGCCTTTTATGCCGAATACGGGACCGAGGGACGGCTCACGAAGGGCAATAACAGCGTTCTTGCCGATCTTTGCCATACCCTGACCGAGTCCGATAGATACTGTGGTTTTACCCTCACCGGCTGGGGTGGGATTTACTGCGGTAACAAGCACAAGCTTGCCGTTCTTCTTGTCAGACAATTTGTTAAGAGCATTGTCGGAAATTTTAGCTTTATAGTGACCGTAAGGCTCGATATCGTTTTCATCAATGCCGAGTTTTTCAGCAATTTCTGTAATTTTTTTCATCTTAGCCTGCTGGGCTATTTCAATATCAGTAAGCATAAAAGCGCTCCCTTCTTTAGTCAATCTATTATATCATAAGAAAAAATGTATTCCAAGTATTAAATTTAACAAAGTTGACATAATTTTGCTCTTGACTTGAAAAAGCAACTATATTTTAATATAATATATGTAACTTACAACGCAAAGGAGGGCAGTGCCGCAGACATAATGAAAATCAAACAAAACAAAATAGGCTTTTTCGGCGGACTTGATTTTGTAACACTGATTACTGCCCTGATTTCATCAGCATACGGGCTTGCGCTGGTATACAGCGCTACATACTCAAGCCTCACTGACGGACAAGTGATATCAGGCGGCGTCAGGTCAATGCTCGTTTCCGTATTTGGCGGAATCGTACTTGCGCTTGTTCTGTGCAATATCGACTATGAAATCATTTCAAAGCTATGGCCGATCATTGCAGGCGGCTGTATACTCCTAATGCTCGTTACGCTGGTATTCGGTCAGGCTGCCAATCCTGACAGACCAGACGCAAGATCATGGCTTGATTTCGGAGTATTCACATTCCAGTCGTCCGAGCTTCTTAAGGTGGGATTCATCATCTCTTTCTCATATCATCTTGATATGGTTAAGGACAAGATTAACAGGCTCAAGACAATTGTTCCCCTTGTTATTCACGGAATGATACCCATTGCGCTGGTAATCGCCACCGGCGACGCCGGTTCCGCTCTTGTTTTCCTTTTGATGTTTATCGGGATGCTTTTTTTCGCTAAGGTAAACATCGGCTACTTTGTTGCCGGCATATGCACGCTGATTGTCGGATTTGCCGCAGCGTGGAAGCTCAACATTATCAACGGTCTTCAGAGGGAGAGAATAACGGCTCTTTTTTATCCGGAGCTTTATGAGGACACGTTATATCAGCAAACCAACGGTAAAATCGCTATAGGCAGCGGCGGATGGTTCGGCGAGGGATTCTTAAACGGAAGCATGACCCAAAGCGGCGCCGTTCCTGTTAACGACAACGACATGATTCTGTCAGTTGCCGGCGAGGAATTCGGATACATCGGCACAATTGCTGTTATTATCCTGCTGCTCATACTTACCATGAGGGTCTTTTTTACCGGACTTAAAGCAAGGGATAACGTAGGTTACCTAATGTGCAGCGGAATAACGGTAATGCTTTTTGCTCAAATATTTATTAATATCGGCATGGAGCTTTCCCTGCTTCCCACAATCGGCATAACTCTTCCGCTTTTCTCAGCCGGCGGGTCATCGTCAATATGCATATATCTTGCTCTTGGTATTGAAATGAGCGTATACCGATATTCAAAATCCCAAAGCAAGGCGCTGTTTTATACATCTTAATAAAACGCAAAACAGGACTGTGTTTAACAGTCCTGTTTTTTACGTATATAGAGTATTACACTTAATTAAATCAAGCTCCGCGGAAGTCGCTGCATCTTTCAAGAAGCTCATACCAGCGGCGGTCAACCTCTTTTTGGAAAGCTTCAATCATCCATTCGTTGCCCGGCTTGAACATATGCTTAAATCTGCCCTGTTTAACAAGCCATTCCTCAATAGGCACATAATTTCTCGGCTCATAGTTGAGTATCCACTTGCCGTCCACTACTTCAAACAGAGGCCAGTAACGGGTTTCAACCGCCAGCTTGCATATCTCCATTATATCATAAGTAGGATATCTCCATCCTCTGGGGCACGGCGCCATTATGTTAAGAAATGCTGCGCCCTTTGTATAGATTGCTTTTTCTGACTTTCTGTAAAGGTCACGGAAATTCTGCACAAATGTTGTCTGAGCAACATACGGCACCTGATGCTCGGCAATAATTGCCGCCAGATCTTTTCTGTACTGCGGCTTGCCGGTTGACTGTCTGCCCACAGGAGTAGTGGTTGTATCGGCAAACATGGGAGTTGCTGAAGAACGCTGGATACCTGTATTCATATAAGCTCCGTTATCGTAGCAAACATATACCATATCGTGTCCGCGCTCCATAGCGCCGCTGAGGGACTGAAAGCCGATATCGTAAGTACCGCCATCGCCGCCGAAGGTGATAAATTTGAACGTATCGTCGAGCTTGCCTTTTCTTTTGAGAACGTTATACGCTCCCTCAACGCCTGACATTGTTGCACCGGCATTTTCAAAAGCGTTATGGATATAGCTGTCCTTATACGCTGTATAAGGATACATAAATGTAGAAACCTCAAGGCATCCCGTTGCATTGCCGATTACTGCTTTATCACCTGGTTTAAGCGCCTTAAGCACATTTCTTACTGCAATGGTTCCGCCGCAGCCTGCGCACATTCTGTGGCCGCCTGCAAGACGATCTTCTCTGCTTGCGTACTCTTTAAAATTATACATAATCGTCCTCCTTACTCTCTGACGCCCATATAGCGGTACGGATTTTCCACCTTACCGTCCTGCGCAATTTTCTCAAGTTCTTTATAAACGCCAACCATATCTGACACCTTAACATCACGTCCGCCGAGTCCGTAAACATAGTTTACAGTAAGGACATCTGATTTCGCTCTGTAAAGTGCAGTTGTGACTTCTGAGCCGATTGGTCCGCAGTTATCGTTATATGATTCGGTTCTGTCCATAAGCGCAACGGCTTTTACACCGCTGAGCGCCTTAACAATCTCATCAGCCGGGAACGGGCGGAAAAGTCTTATTTTAATAAGACCTGCTTTGATGCCCTGTTCTCTGAGAGAATCAACAGCGTCCTTAGTAGTGCCGGCTGCGGAACCTATGATAACAACGGCATATTCAGCGTCGTCCATTCTGTATTCTTCAAAGAGTCCGTATTTTCTGCCGGTAAGCTTCGCATACTCCTCAGCCACATCAAGAGTTACCTGCTTGGCATTCTTTAAAGCCTCTGCCTGGGCTCTCTTTGCTTCAAAATAATAATTTGTAACGCTGTAGGGACCTACTGCCATGGGGCAATCGGGATTAAGAAGTGAATTTTCCGGGCAATACTCGCCTACAAAATTCTTTACCTCATCGTCCTCGTTAAGAACTATATTCTCCACAGCATGTGAAGTTATAAAACCGTCCTGACAAACCATTACCGGAAGCATAACATCCTTGTGCTCGGCAATACGATAAGCCATACAAAGGTTGTCATAGACCTCCTGATTGTTCTCGGCATAAATCTGAATCCAGCCCGAATCCCTTGCTCCCATAGAATCGCTGTGGTCGCAGTTGATATTGATAGGACCGGAGAGCGCTCTGTTTACTAAAGTCAAAACGCAGGGAAGTCTGTTTGACGCAGCAAGGTAAAGTTCCTCCCACATCAGCGCCATACCTGCCGAAGAGGTGGCAGTTACGCTTCTTGCGCCTGCTGATTCAGCGCCGATTACTGCTGACATTGCCGAATGCTCCGACTCAACAGGAATAAACTCGCTGTCAACCTGACCGTTTGCCACCAGCTTGGAAAAATACTGGGGAATCTCTGTGGACGGAGTGATAGGAAATGCCGCCATAACGTCCGGATTAATCTGTCTTAAAGCCTCGGCAACAGCCTCGTTGCCGCTTAATCTGTCTTTTCTTGCCATAAGATTACTTTACCCCCTCCATAGTTATTGCGCCTACGTGGCACGCTTTTACGCAAATGCCGCAGCCTTTGCAGTGATTGTAGTCAAATTCTCCTCTTTTGCCGTCAACTACGGGAATACAACTGTCCGGGCAAACAGGAACGCACATAAGACAATGGATGCACTTTTCCTCGTCAATCTGCGGCTTGATTGATGACCACTCGCCGGTGTTAAAGGATTCTGAGGTCTTTTCGCCGTAAATCTGCATTCCGAGTGTAAGGTCCTGCCACGAACAATCAAGATGAAGTTTATTAATATCTGATTTCATTTTCAAGCCTCCTGCTGCACTTCTTCATAAGCCATTTTAAGGGCGTTCATATTACCCTCAATTACCTCCGGCTTGGAAGAAAATTTATGATTAAAAGAATTTTGCATCTCGTTAAAGAAAGTTTCCTTATCCATAACGCCCGACACCTTGACTATTGCCGCCAACATGGGCGTATTGGGGAAATATTTTCCAAGGCATGCCTTAGATATCCTTCTGGCGTCAATTGTATAAACCTTTCCCTTATAACCAGGGATTTTGCTCCTTATAAATTCAGGAGATTTATGAGTATTTACAACTATTGCCCCCGTGTCCTTAAGACCTTCGGTAACATTGACAACGTCCAGCAGTCCGCTGTCAACCACAACAACATAATCCGGCTCGTAAATATTTGAATGAACCCTAATCTCTTTTTTGCTTATTCGGTTATAAGCGGTAATAGGCGCACCCATACGTTCCGGACCGTATTCAGGAAATCCCTGAACATAGCAGCCCGTCTTAAACGCAGCATCAGCAAGAAGCAGAGCGGCTGTCTTAGCGCCCTGTCCTCCGCGTCCGTGCCAGCGAATTTCTGTTAAATCTGACATCTTAATCCCTCTTTCTCATAATTTATATAACAAAAAAGTCTCCTTGCCAAAAGGCAAAGAGACGATATTATAACCGCGGTACCACTCTTATTCGTAAAACGCACTTTATGTACTGACATACACTATCCCGATACCGGAGGAGACCGTCTGCGCTTACTTTAGTTCGGCGCAGCCACTCAGAGAGGATATTTTGTTTAAAGCAATACCGGCTCGCATCAACCGCCGGCTCTCTGAAAAAGCTGAATAAACAAAACCTGTTCTCATCAACGTGTTAATATTATGTAGGTTATTATATTACTTTTGGTTAAAAAAGTCAATTATTTTGTTTAAATACCTTAGAAAACATCATTGCTTATAAGC
>HHCFR02800__coassemble_2771_pt1 | contig 11362 bp, 7 predicted proteins | sample HHCFR02800__metabat2_high_PE_036 | metagenome-assembled genome bin HHCFR02800 | reverse complement strand
TTTATTAATTTTATTAGAGAATTTTAATAGCCATTTCTGCTCAAAAACACCGAAAAACGGACCGGAGATTAATCCGGTCCGTACTGTAAATAAACTATTTACTTACTCTTCTTTTTAATTTTATTGAGCATGGAGTTTATTTCCAAAATCTGCTCCTTTGTAAATTTGCCGCCCAGCATCATAAACACACGCTTAATAGTAAAGCCCTTTGCCATATCCAGCATCGTTTTGTTGATTTTGAATCCGGCAGCACTCATTGAGCCGCCCTCACCAGAGCCGCCGAGCGTTTTTTTGATAATTTTAACCATTTTCAGCGCAAATATCTTGCCCTTAAATGTTGAAAGAACATCGCCTATTGTGTCATTTACAGAGAAATAACCCGGGGGAGTTTCTATCTCAAACCAATTGATAACCGCTCCCTGTTCCTTCATTACATAATCAGTATTGAAGGTATCGACCTTGCGGATAACGCTTTCGTCAACACAGTCCCCTGCTTTTGCAAGAAGCTTTGTTTCGCCCTCGTTTTTTACCTTGTAGTGATAAAACGGATATTCCCCTCTCTTCATTACGCCAAGACTCTTTCCGTTAGCAAAAAGCTCCACCTGCGGCTGATTGGTATAAACCGTAACCTCGGTTACATCTTCCACTCTGTCAACATATCTCTTTGAGCAGATATGCACAAACGGCTCCTGACTCAGCCACGCCTTATAGGCATAAAATGAGTCTTTTTTGTATTTGCGGTCAAAGGTAACAAGTCCCTTGTGATTCATACCGTTTTCGCCGCCCTCGCTTCTGGCATCTGCGGCAAAGTCAAACATATTCCACACATGAGTCGCCCACAGATAAGGCCTTTTAGCAATCTGCTTTATAAGCTCCTCGTGATAATATGTCTGATATTCCTCGGTATAGTCCCCCTGCTGAGGGTCGGAGGTGTGCCAGTTAAGCGCCTCGCAGCCGTACTCGCTGAGTCCCACGCACCTGCCCGGATATTTTTTATGGAAATCGTCAAACCATGTGCCGTTCATCGCCACGTTGCCGCCGTACCAGCCGAAGTAATGATTATACGAAATCACGTCTGGAATAGTCACATACTCCTCCGACGGAGAACACATTGACAAAACGGCAATGGTGGTCAGTCGTGTTTTATCGAGCTTATGGGCAAGTTCGTTTAGCTTACGGTGATTTTCCAGCAAACTGCTGTCAGCCGCGCCGTTCATTGTTATCTCATTTGACAGTCCCCACACCACAATGGACGGGTGATTGTAGTTTTGGCATATAAGCTCCGTCATCTGGGACACGGTATTGTCAAGCCCCTTTGGCATATGCTTGGAGATATACGGTATCTCCGCCCACACCACAAGTCCCCTTTGGTCGCAGAGGTCATAAAAAGCCTGGTCGTGCTGATAGTGAGCAAGGCGCACTGTGTTGGCTCCCATTTCACATATAAGCTCAATATCCTCCTTGTGGTGCTCGTATTTTAAAGCGTTACCTATCTTCGGGCGGTCCTGATGCCTTGCTACACCCCTGAGCGCAAAGGGTCTGCCGTTTAATATAAATCCTTTTTCCGGGTCTATGCTGTAAGTCCGGCAGCCGAAATCTGCAAATACGCAGTCAATCTCGCTTCCGTCTTTTATCATAACAGCTTTGGCTGTATAAAGATGCGGGTCGTTTACCGAATCCCACAAATGCACATCTTTAATTGTCATCTGTGTTTCCGGATTATCGGTATCGGATTTTCGGCTTAAGATAAGCTCGCCGTCGTCATAAATTTCAAAGGAAATATCACACTTCTCCTTAACGGAAACATACGCCTGAATCTTAACATCGGCGTCACTGCCGTTTACCGTGGGAGTTACTGCGATACCGGGCGCGCCGTAATAATCAAGGTCAAAGTGATTTTCCTCAACGGTAATCAAATTAACGTCTCTGTATATTCCGCCGTAAAACGTAAAATCAGCCACCTGAGGATAGACGAAATCATTGGGGCTGTTGTCCGCCGCTACCACAAGGAGATTACTGCTCTTTACCTGTGGAATCTTCACTCTGAATGTAGAATATCCGCCGTGGTGTGTAATCAGCTTCTCTCCGTTGAAGAATATCTCGGCGATGGAATTTACTCCCCTAAACTCAAGATAATTGACTTTGCCCTCATCAAAAAGGCTGCCGTCAAGCTCCTTAGCGTAATAGCAAGTTCCTCTGTAATAATCGTTGCCGCCGTCCTGACCGTCATCACCGTTCCAGGTATGTGGCAGGTCAACCTCCTGCCAGTTATCCGGCAGAACATTTGGCACCTTTTCGGCGTCCTTTGAAAAAAGCCAACCACTGTTAATATTAGTTATTTTTCTCATTATGCTTCCTCCTGATTTTTGTCGTCCAGTTTATAAAGAAAATGCATGCTCACAAGGCAAATCAGCGAACCGATAAACGGTAAAAGTCCTGTTACGAAATATATCTTCTCGTCCACACCTGCGGCCTGCTCCAAAGCATTAAGTGTCTGGTCATACCCTGTCATTTTAATAGCAAGCGAAACAAGTGAAGCTCCTACGCCCTGAGCTATTTTCCTGAAGAGCGAATATGTGGCATAGATTGAGCCTTCCTCTCTTCTGCCAGTCACTTTCTCCTGAAAATCAATGCAGTCCGCCACCAGCGCCCACATTAATACCATATAAAAGCTGGCTCCGAACATTGCTATTGAAATAAGAGCTATCCACACATACGGATTTTCAAATCTGATAAAAGTAGCAAGTCCTGAAGCTACCGCCGAAATAGCAAATGGGTACGTGCAAAGCTGTTTTTTGGTAAACTTCTTTGACGCAGGTTTAACAAGCACAATTCCCAGCGCTACAGGCAGACCGGCAAGTATGGTTGCAAGTGAAATCAGATTTGTATTTTCAAAATAGCACATAAATACATACTGAAGAGAATTTGTAACGGTCATCATAAGGGCAAGATATGATACCGTAGAAATAGTTACGCCCAGCATATGACGGTTTTTAAAGAAAGAAATTAAAGTGGCTACATAGTTAAACTTCTGTTTTTCCACAGTCTGAGGTGCAACTCTCTCCACAGTAAGCTTTCTTAAAAGATAAAATGATATCAGCCCGATTACACCCATAACAGCAACGAATATGATAAAGAGCTCGCCTCTCGGATTATCGTTCTCATCATAAACCAGCATCGGCAAAACAATCATTATGGGAATCTGAGCCAGCAGGGCGCCTATGCTTCTGCTGGTGGAAAGGGCTGTCCTTTCGTCTGAACGGGTAGTAATTACCGACTGCATTGAGCCATATGGCACATTTACGCTGGTATATGCTACGCTCCAAACGCAGTAAAGTCCCAGACACATTGCGATTTTCACAGCATACGGAGCGTCGGGAACATAAATAAACATAAGCACACTGGAAATCAGAAGCGGAATACTCGCCCATTTTATCCATGGCTTAAATTTACCGTTCTTACCCGGTTTTGAAGCGTCGCAAAGTCCGCCGATAATCGGGTCGTTAATTGCGTCGAATATCTTTGCCAAAAGTATAATAATAGCAAAATGGCCGGGATCAATTTTCATACAGGTGACGTAAAACACCATAAGGTAACTGTTAATAAAAGCAAAGCTCATATTACAGCCGAAATCACCGAACCCGTAACCTAATTTGTCCCTGAAGCCGAACGGCCTTACAGCCTTTGAAGCGTCCATAAATCTGCCCCTCCGTTTTTTCTTTTCAGTTAAGTTCATTATATATTATATACAATATTTTTTTCAACACATATCTATAATTTAGTTAATTATGACACAATTATAAACATTATAGCTTGTTGAACTGCGACAGCTTATATGATAAAATCTTATGGGGTGATATTATGATTTTCGACAAAATCTCTAACGCGGCGGATTATTACGACACATATGCCGATATGAAGCTTATCAAGGAATTTGTTGACGAATTCAACAAAAACGACAAGCCGGACGGTACGTATGAAATTGACGGCAGGCGCGTGTTTGCAATGATACAAAGCTATAAAACAAAAGCCCAAACACCTGAAATGATGTTTGAGGCTCATAAAAAATATATTGATGTCCAGTATATTGTGCGCGGAATGGAACGCATAAAATGGGCAAGTCTTGACCGTGTTTCACAGGTCAGGGAGGAATACAGCAAAGGAAATGACATTGCATTTTACGAGGGCGACGCTCAGTTTGATTTCACCCTCACAAAAGGCACTTTCCTGCTGTTAACACCCGAGGACGCTCATCTTCCCGGACTGTGCGCAGAAAAAGAAATAAGTGTAAGAAAGATTGTGTTTAAAATTCAGACAGATTAATCAACCGCGATATCGTCAAGGCTGAAGCGGATAACTTTTTCCAGCTCGGAAAGGCTTGTTTCCACCTGATAGCCTATTTTGCCGGCGCTGAAGATTATTGTATCAAAATCCTGTGCGCTTTTGTCTATAGTGGTTTTGAAAAATTTTTTCATGCCCACCGGGGAGCATCCTCCGTGGATGTACCCTGTCAACGGCAGCAGTTCTTTTGATTTAATCATCTCTATCTTCTTTTCGCCCACGCTTTTAGCGGCTTTCTTGAGATCAAGCTCACCGTTTACCGGCACGAGAAAAACATAGTGATTTTTAGACGGGGCAACTGTCACAAGCGTCTTAAAGGTGCGTCTCGGGTCCTCGCCGAGAGCCTGTGCCACCTCAACGCCGCTGACTGCGTCCGTGTTTGTATATTCATGACTTACATATTTTATTTTTTTACTGTCAAGAACTCTCATGACATTGGTTTTATCCTTTAATTTTCCCATAATAACACCTGCCGTTTTTATTTTAACCTGTCATTTTTATCTTATTAACAAAGCAGCGAATGCCGTTATCACACGGCATTCGCTTTTAATTTTATTTAAGTCTGTTTACAAGAAATCCCATTACGGCTTCAAAATCAACGCCGTACCAGTTTGGAGTTTCGCTGTCAATGGTCTTGCGGATACATTCAACTGTATAATCAGCGGCAAGCTTTACACTCTCCTCCATATCCATACCTCTCATAACAGCGCCCACAAAGGTGGAAGCGAAGATATCGCCGGTACCGTGGAAGCTCCTGCTGAGCTTTTCGTGGAAATAAGACTTAATCTCACCGCTTTCGCAGTCGTAGGAAAGAACGCCGTATTTTCCGTCAAGATTTACGCCCTTAAGAACAACCTTTTTACAGCCAAAGGCGGCAAGCTTTTTAAGAAGAGCGTTGATATAATCGGCGTCATAATCTTCCTTATACTCTGTATCGGTCATAAAGCACGCCTCAGTAATATTGGGAAGCACTATGTCGGCAGTGCCGCACAGCTTTGCCATAGCCTTGGGGAATGCATCGTCAAAGGCTGGATACAGTTTGCCGTTATCTGCCATAGCAGGGTCAACAACTACCAGCGTATTATCGCCCTTGAGCATATCAATAACTCCCATAACGGTCTTTATCTGCTCCGACGAGGCAAGATAGCCGGTATATATACCGTCAAATTTAAGATTTTCATTCTTCCAGTGATTGGCAATAGGAACGATCTGGTCGTCAAGGTCCTTAAAGGTGAAATTCTTAAACATAGTATGAGTGGACAAAACAGCCGTCGGAATAATGGCAGCCTCCACACCCATAGCGGAAATTATCGGCAGAGCCACTGTTAATGAGCATTTGCCAAGACATGATATATCCTGAATTGTTACTATTCTTTTCATACAAATAACCCCCGTTTAATCTTTTTTCACATTATACAGCAGTCTGTATATATAATCAAGTAACAGTATTGTGAATTTTTTAGGGTACAGAAGCAATATACCGCAGTCTTTTTGACTGCGGTATATTTGTTGTATTTTCACCTAATTATAATGTTTAATGATTAATTAAGCGCAAATTCCACTGTTTTGCTCTCCCCTGCCTTAAAGGTAAGGGTTTCTGTCTGGTCGCTCATGGGACTTGACAGCTCAATGGTCTGGTCAATATCCGACGTAATCTCAACTGTGGCAGTCTTTTTGCTTACATCCCATTCAAGCGAGTCAACGGTGGCTCTGGTCCTTGTTTTGATACCGGTTATCTTGCCCTTGTCAAATCCGGTGTTAGGAAGCGCCGGAAGAATCTCAATATCACCTGTATTTGAGAAAACAAGGCTTTCATTGACTATTCCAAGATATCCGATAGCGAAATCGGTACAGTAGCCGCTGCCTCTGTCATAATCGTGGTTTGTCATAAGTGAATCGTAATGAATCTTGTGGTTCATAAGCGATGTCAGTGCCTCGGTCAGGCTGTCCCTGTCCTTAAGCCTTGCGGCAATGAGGGAACGGTGAACAAGGGCATGCGACGCCTCATTCTCGCTTTCACGGTTGGCGATTGCCTGCTCGCAGGCATTAACAAATTCTTCATTGTCCTGTGCCTCAAACAGCGGCCATACACCGTAAAGGTGGCTCAGGTGCCTATGCTCGTTATTTTCCTCAAAGGAGGTGGTTGCCCATTCCTTGAGAGCGCCTGTCTCGTCATAGAGATACGGCGGTACCTTTTCGTACATATACTCCCATTTTGATGTATCGGTGTCAGGAGCTACGTCCTTAACAACATCAAGAAGCATCTCAATATTGTTCTTGCAGGCAGAAATGTCAATAGCGCAGTTTGCTGTTGACGGGCTGGGATAGTTAGACGGATTATTCTCAGGCGAATAGCTGGGAAGAATGCAGTATGCTTCGTCGTCAGCCAGCTCGGTTTTGCCCTCTTCGTAATGAATAGTTCCGTCTGCTGAGGTATAATAGTCAGGACTGAACATCTGCTCCCAGTAGTTCACGCTCTTTATAAGCATAGGATAAAGAATATCCTCTTCCAGCTTCAGATAACCCTGCTCATTTATCTGAGCTATTTTCTCATCGTCAAGGTCCAAAACGGAGCTTACAGCCTCAAGGCTGAATTCATCACTTAGCGGAATATTTATGTTGCCATATGTCTTGAGTGTTTCATAGAGGGGCTGAATCATCCATGATGTACCAGCGTTCCAATATCTGAAAGGATACGGATAGCAGGTTTCAGTAATCACAGCCTTGTCGCCGTCGGTATTAACGGGAGCCTGGATTGCATCCGTAAATCCGTGAGTGGCGTAGGCATTCTCCTCCCAGTCGGGAAGCTGTCTGAGGATAAAGTACGCATATCCCACAGGAGCGCTGGAAATATTGCCTGTGTTCATAGAAGATGTCTGGAGATTTACGTTTGCGTCCATGGTGTACTTGCTACCCCAGCTGGCATTCCACTCACCTGTCCACATGCCGTAAAGGCGGCTGGTAGAGTATCCTGCGCAGCAAAGATAAGCGTATCTTCCCGAATAATATGCTCTTTCCATAAGCTCGCTGTTGAGCTCATCCTCACCTCGCTGCTCTTTGAGCAGTGCCTCGTTGGACTGATTTGTATTTTCGTCACCCAGTTCTATGGTAACAGCGTCAAACTGGGGCTGATAAATATCAAGATGATTTTGAAGCGCAGCGTCATAATCAAATGTGCCGTTTGACGAATATTTGTCAGCCACCGCTTTAGCGGTTTCGTATATTTCATCAACCAGCCCATAGCTCTGCTGAGATGTGAAATCGTCGATACTGCCCATTTCGTGTGTTCTGTCGGAAACAGTCACGAGATAAACGGCATCAGCGTCGCTGATTTTAACAGCCTGATTACCGTCTCCGACATACTGTTCCTCTTCGTTAATGGTATCAAGGACTACCTTTTCCTTGCTTCCGCCCACTGTAACAACATATGTAAGGGTTGCGTAACCGCCGTCCTTAAGCTCACTGTTTTCAAAGCTCGGATAATGTGCCACCATTGTAATATAATCAGCACTGTCTGATACTATTTTCTTATACCTAATGCCGGTCTCACTGCCGTCTCCGAACTTAGCTATGGTGGAGATATCGTCCACTGACAGAGTCATATTGACCTTTGAGCCGGTGGAGGAACTTGCAATTTGTGTAATAACAGCGCCGTCCGCCATTGATGTAAAGGCTTTTCTGTCCCACACGCCGTTTTTATCAGAATAATGAACTCCGACCTGACCCGTTTCATAATCGGTGTATCTTACGTAATCATTTGCTTTGGCAGCGTCCATAGTGATTCTCATCTGAGCACCGGGATGATATGTATACACGTCGTCATAGCTGGCATCGTCCACAATGTCCTCGCCTTTAACGATTGCCTGCTTAACGGTTTCAAGCTCGTCAAAAGTCACAGGGCAGTCCCTGGGATTATCATTGGGAATTATGAAATGCATATTCTGATAGATATATGTGTCGCTGTAGGGATCTCCGCTGGTGATAAAGCCCTGCATACCATTGCCCGAAACCATACCCTGGCGCCATCTGCTGTCCTTGTTGGTTTTATTATCTTTCAGACCGGTATAATCCATAGAATATGAAATCTTTGAAAGATCGGTGAAAAGACTGTTGATTACATCTGTGTCCGCTGTGGTTTTAGAACATGACGCCATCGACATGCCGATAACCGCACACATGGATACGCAGATTAATTTTTTTATCTTAGTGTTCATCGTTGACACCCCTTAGTGAATTTTACAGTTTTATTCTACCATAAATATTTTTCACAAATGCGACATAATTCAAAATAATATGTCGCATTTCTTTGTTTTGATTTTACTTAAAATTATGATAAACTTTATATTAGAGAATTTTAGCAGTTAGCAAACGGATAATGCACAATTATCAGGTCTTTGACGACAAGGTATATGGAAAGGGATTTTTTATGGGTAATACAGACCTTAAAACAAAAGCGCGTTCGCTTATTGACAACGTAAGATACTACTGGAACGAACCTCCAAAAGGCAAATATATGGCGCTAAAAGAGGTTGCGGCATATGCAGGAGGCGGTATCGGCGCTTACTTCATCATTCAGCTGGGAAGCACACTGATAGTCAGCACCACCAATATGATAGTAGGCGGCGCCATAGGCGTTTCCCCTACCGATATGTACATAATCTATCTTCTGGCGACATTTATTAATATTCCGCTGAGTGCCGTCAGGGCAAATATGATTGATAACACCAGAGGAAAAACCGGTAAGTACAGACCGTATCTGCTGTCAATGGGCATACCCACTGCGCTGATTGCGTTGGCATACGTCTGGTTCCCTTATGAAAAGCTCGATATGATATTCACCCAGGATATCCTGGGCAAATCAGGCGGATATTTCGTCACCTGCGCTCTCGTGTTCGTGTTCAATCTGCTTTTGCATTTCTTCTTTTATTTCTTCCAGGACGCTTATACGAATCTTATCCACGTTCTTTCCCCCAACACTCAGGAAAGAACGGACGTTCTTGCCGTTAAATCCGTCGTTTATTCGCTGGCTCCGTCAATTATCAATATGGCGCTGCCCATCGTTGCTCAGTATTTTGCTGACGATAATCTCTACGACATCAGAGTATACAGACTCTCTTACCCCGTATTTGCAGTAATCGGTATCGCCCTGACGATAGTCGTTTTCGCCAACACAAAAGAAAAGATAGTACAGGCAAAGTCACACACCGTTCAGATAAGTTTTGTGGACGCATTCAAAGAAGTTGCGAAAAACAAGTACTTCTGGATAATCTCCCTTGCCGGGTGGCTTGGATTTCTTGAGCTTTCATACAGCAACGTGCTCAACTGGTCATACACCTACGGTCACACCTGTAACGGTACGCAAATGACAATTATAAACACCCTTGTGGGTAACGCTTCATTATGGGGAATGCTGGCGGCGCCGTTCTTTATCCGCCGCTTTGGCAAGAAAAAAGTGCTTGTATTTGTAAACATGATAAACGTAGCCTGCATACTGCTTATGCTGGTTAATATGAGGAATATTTGGTGGCTTTTCATCTGCGTTTACTTTAACATGATGGTAGGTGCCTTTGAGCAGATCACCACGCCCGCTATTCAGGCAGACATACGTGACTACCAGCAGTACAAATCAGAACAGAGAATCGACGGTATGTTCTCCACCGTGGCGACAATCGGTAACCTCATTCAGCTTGTCACATCTTCCGTAATCCCCGCTGTAGAGAAATATTACGGAGTTCACGAAAACAACGGCTACGACCAGCCCTTTGACATTCTCGACGTAACTACAGGAGAGCCCGGACTGCTGTATAAAATGATGGCGGCAATAATCATCATGGCAGGCGTCGGCGCATTCTTGAATGTTGCTCCGTATTTCTTCTATGACTTTACGGAGAAAAAGCAGAAATCAGTTATTCGCGTGCTTCAGATACGCTCGCTCTTCGAGGACTACGCCAATAATGCGCTTAACAACCACCAGATAGTCGAAGCCATAAATATGGTAAACGAGGCAAGAGAGCTCTCCCAGGCTCAGCCGAAAAGCGTTGACAAATCGGCTTACAAATCAATTTCGGACAAAGAAGAACGAAAGCTTGCCAAAAAGCAGTACCGTGAAAATCTGGCATACAACGAAGAAATCGAGATTTCAAAATTCGTATGCCAAGAGCTTGACAAATTTGATTCCGACCTTTTCCGCCACAAGGTTCAGGTTTGCAGAGAAATTTATGCCCAGGGGCTTAACGGAATCACCGGTATAAATCTAAGTCAGGCAAAGAGCCAGCTTAAGGACGCAAGAAACCTGCCGAAGAACACTCAGGATGAAAAGGATTTCCGCCACTTTGAGATTGAAATTGCCAAGAAAAAGATTTCTGCCAAGAAGGCATTTGATAAGTATTACGGAACAATAAACGAGTTCAAAGAACCCGATATGGAAGAACTCATGAGCCTGTTTAATAAAGAGGATGAACTCGACGCAGAAATCTTTGAGCTCAATAAATCCCATACTCAGGCTAAGAAGGCTGACGATAAGGAAGCCGCCGCAGAGTTCAAGAGTAAGATAAAGGAGCTTTCTGTTCAGAAGAAATCAATACAGGCAAAAGAGAAGGCGCTCAAGGACGAATTTGCAAAATTCAACCGTGCAGCAAAGCCGTATAACGACGCCAAGAGACTTCTTGACCAGGAAGAAAATTACAGCCACTTTGATGAGATAGCGGCGCTTTATGAAGAAGCAAAAATTAAGGCCGCCGAGGAAGACATCGAAAAGGAAAAGGCAATTGCCGCAAAGAAAGCGGAAGCCGAGGCAGAGCTTGCTATGCGAAAAGCCAACAGAAAAGCTAATAAAAAATAAAAACATAAATAAAACGGACTTCATTATGATATGGAGTCCGTTTTATTGTATTAGAGTGTATTATAAAAACACGATTTGTAATAACAGTATTTTAACTAATATTGCAACAAATCACACGCTTTTAACGAAAAGATATTATTGGCGCTTCTGACTTATTTAATGATTGTGATTTGCTGTTAT
>HHCFR02800__coassemble_2746_pt1 | contig 11444 bp, 10 predicted proteins | sample HHCFR02800__metabat2_high_PE_036 | metagenome-assembled genome bin HHCFR02800 | reverse complement strand
ATTTTGATAAGAGGACAGATGAAATGAAGATTTTTTCAAAGGACGGGTATCTTCCTGTTAAATCCATAGGGCTGATGTTTGTCGGCTCGCTTATATATTCTCTTGCCATGAATATCCTGATAATTCCCTGCGGAATGTACAGCGGCGGAGTGCTGGGCATAGCTCAGCTTATAAATGCTCTTCTTGAATATTTGGGCATAACCTTCAGCGGCGTTAATATGGAGGGTATTATTTACCTTATGATTAATATACCCCTGCTGATACTCGCCTATAAGAGCCTCGGCAGACCTTTCTTTTTTAAGACCATTGTCTGCACCGTGTTTTACACAATATTCCTGGCAGTAATTCCTGTGCCGGAAAAAATGGTGTTAGATGACACCGTCATATGCTGCGTTGCAGGCGGACTGATTTCCGGAATCGGCATCGGCTTCACACTGCTTTCAGGCGGATGCGGCGGCGGAGAAGAGATAATCTGTGTTTATCTTACCAAAAAGTACCGCAATTTCAGCGTCGGAAAGGTTACCGTCATAATCAATATATTTGTCTACGGCTGCTGTGCAATATTCTTTAATCTCACGGTTGCGGTATATTCTATTCTCTGCTCTGTGATTTCAAGCATCGCCGTTGACAAAATACATTTCCAGAATATCACCGCCGATATGTTTATCGTTACAAAAAAGAGCGGCGTTGAGAAACTTATATTTGATACCGTAAACAGAGGAGCCACCCGTGTGGACGCCACAGGTACATACACCGGCGACGATACAAATATTTATCTGGTGGTTCTCTCAAAAAATGAGGCGGCTACGCTGAAAAAAGAGATACACGCCTTTGACCCGGACGCTTTCGTCTTTATCCACGAGGACGTCGACGTTTCGGGAAATTTCCAAAAGCATCTTCATTAGTCACAGATTTTACAATTTGTTTATTGCATTTAAGACCTTTTTCTTATCCGCTGACCACAGCGGCGAGATAAGGTCTTTTTTTGCGCCGTCGCCCGTCAGACGGTGAATGACTATATTGTCAGGGATAATATCAACACAGGATTTTAATATGTCGAGATATTCGTCCATCTCCAGCGTTTTAAATTTTCCCTGTGCGTAGTCCTTTTCAAGGTCCGTGTTTTTCAGTACGTGAAGCAGCTGGAGCTTTATTCCGTCGATGCCGCTTTCGCACACGTATTTTACGCTGTCGAGCATATCCTGCTTCGTTTCGCCAGGTAGTCCGAGAATGAGATGCACCACGGTGTTTACGCCAATCTTTTTTAAATCAGATACCGCCTTGTCATATACGTCAAGGGTGTAGCCGCGCCTTATGTACCTGGCAGTTCTTTCGTGTATCGTCTGAAGCCCGAGCTCAACAAAAACAGGCTTTATTTTGTTGATTTCATCAAGGAGTTTCAGCACGTCGTCACCAAGGCAGTCGGGTCGGGTGGCAACGGACAGCGCCACGATATCCTTGTGATTAACTGCCTCCATATATTTGCTTTTGAGTATTTCAACAGGTGCGTAAGTGTTGGTGTAAGCCTGAAAATAAGCAATGTATTTGCCGCTTTTTATTTTTTTGGCTACTCTCTCTTTTCCTCTTTCTATCTGCTGTGTAATCGAAAGGGAGGAGCTTTCCGCAAAATCACCGCTGCCGCCGGCAGAGCAAAAAATGCAGCCCTTTGTTCCGAGCTTTCCGTCACGGTTCGGACAGGTGAAACCTGCGTTCAGGCTGAGTTTATAAACCTTGTCGCCGAAAGTGTCCCTCAGGTATTTGTTAAGACTGTAGTAATGCATAAAATTCCGCCAAAACCTTTTTGTTGCCGCATACAAAGGAGTCTATTTTGTTTGCATCAAGGGGACTTGCGTCAAAGGTGGATGCAGCGCCGCCGGCTTCCTTAAGAATAAGATAAGCGCCTGCCCAGTCCCAGGGACGCAGAATCATTTCATAGTAAAGGTCGGCTTTTCCGCTTGCCACATAGCATATATCCAGTGCGGCAGAACCGCCGCGCCTTACCTCAATTGCCTTGTAGAATATCTTTTCCGTCAGCTCAAAGGTCTTGTGAGCAAGCTCGTGCTCATACGGGCATGTACCGAAAAGCACAAGACTTTTTTCAATTGAGCAGTCGGAAACGTGAATGGGCTTTCCGTTAAGGTAAGCTCCCTTGCCCTCCTGGGCATAAAAAAGATTATCAAGATCAGGGTCGTAAACCACTCCGATTATTATTTTTTTATCCTTCGCCAGCGCAACGCTTATGGCGCTGTGCTGATATCCTTTGATGAAATTTGTTGTTCCGTCAATAGGGTCTATAATAAAGCACAGACCGTCGGTAAGGACCTTGTTGCCGTCGCCCTCTTCACCGAAAAAGCTGCACCCCGGCACAGCTTTTTCAAGCTCGCTGAAGAGAAAATCCTGTATCATCTTGTCATATTTTGTCACAAGATTTACGGCGGAGCCCTTGTCAGTAATGCCGAGATCACTGCCGGCGCTTCTGTAAATTTCTCCCGCTTTTTTAACAATATCTATAATGCTGTTTAGCATATTATCATCTCCGTTTTTCATTTTAACATAACACGTATGTACCGGGCAAGAAAAATATAAAATTTAGTAATTTGCTTAATTATGATATTTTGCGTGTACTACAAATTTACCACTTTAAATGCGGTATAATTTTTTGATTAAAAACTCACAGCGGCGTAAAAATACCGACTCGGCATAAACAAATTATTGACTTGAATGTGCACTTGGTTTAAAATTAAAATAACTTGTTATTACGCATATAAAGCAGTGAATTCAGATAGAATTAATATAGATTATTTTGGAGTGATTTAATGAGAGTAATTTTGGCATGCCTTGTTTGCAGGCTTGTGACTTTTATATTGCATAAAATGGGCAGGGGAGCTACAACTCTTCCCGGAAGAGTTGCGCTGAAGGTTAAGAGAAACGTCCTTTACGACCTGTCAAAAAATGTAAAGGTTATTATAGTTACCGGCACCAACGGAAAAACCACCTCCTGCCGCATTATCGAGGAGGGACTTAAGACTGCCGGAAGAACTTATTTTATAAACAAATCCGGCGCAAATCTTATTACCGGCATAACAGCTTCGTTTATAATGAATTCCACCGTTACCGGCAAAAACAAATGCGAGTATGCCATAGTCGAATGTGACGAAAACGCATTTCGTGAGGTGTCAAGATATATCCGTGCCGACGTGGTGCTGGTTACAAACGTATTCCGTGACCAGCTTGACAGATACGGCGAGGTTACACACACGCTAAACGCCATTAAGGAGTCGGTAAAGAATCTGCCAAAGGCGGTTGTATGCCTTAATGCCGACTGCTCGCTGACTTATTCCATGTCGGGTGAAATACCGAATAAAATCATTACCTACGGCGTAAACGTGCCGTTTGACAAGGACGCTGGCGAGCCGGAGATTTCCGATGCAAAATACTGCATTTTCTGCAAGCATGAGTACAGCTATTCTTATCACACATACGGTCATCTCGGCGGATTTGAGTGCAAAAACTGCGGCTATAAGCGTGTAAGCCCTGATTTTGCAGTTACCAGCGTCGAAGAGCTTAAGCCCAGTTACTCGCTTGTTGTTACTGATTTTAACGGCGACAGAAATATTACAAAAATCAATATCGGCGGAGCTTATAATGTTTATAATGCCGTGGGCTGTTCAGCGGCGCTGTCCGCTCTGGGACTTGATAATAATACAATATATACCGCTCTCGAAAACTTTAACGGAGCTTTCGGCAGAATGGAGCAGTTTGAAAGCGGCGACAACAAGATAAATGTTATACTTGTTAAGAATCCCGCAGGCTTCAGCCAAACTATGAGCTTTTTAAAATCAATTGACGACGATTTTACGCTTATTCTTTCCCTTAACGATAATGCCGCAGACGGGCGTGATATCAGCTGGATATGGGATGTTGATTTCAACGGAATATTTAAAAAATCAAACGTTAAGGAAATATACGTTACAGGCAAACGCTGCTATGATATGGCAATCAGAGTCAAGTATGAGGGCGTGGGCAACAGGGAAATCAAAGTTATTGAAAACGAGGATTACAGCAAGCTTGTGGATATTGCCACAGGCAGGGGCACAGACGTTTATATCGTGCCCACATATACCTCAATGATGACAATGCGCCCTGTTATTGCAAAAAGACTGGGAGGTAAGGATTTTTGGGAATGATTATCAGAATTGCACATCTTTATCCCGATATGCTTAATCTTTACGGCGACAGGGGAAATATTATTGCTCTGACCGAGCGTATGCAGGCAAGAGGTATCGAAACGGTGACGGACGCCGTGACCATGGGCAAAAGCTTTAATGCCGATGATTATGATATTCTCTTTATCGGCGGCGGACAGGATTTTGAGCAGGACGTACTGCTCAGCGACCTTAATAAGGGCAAGGACGTTCAGATAAACAAGGCTATACACAGCGGTACTGTTATGCTGGCTATCTGCGGCGGATATCAGATGCTCGGCAAGTATTATAAAACATATGACGGCAAGATGCTGGAGTATATGGGAGCTCTTGATTTTTACACCCAGGGCAAGGAAGAACGTATGATAGGAAACTATGCCTTTAAGACCAAGGAAGGCATTGAGATAGTAGGCTTTGAAAATCACAGCGGACGCACGTATCTGGGCAGCGGAGTCAAACCGCTGGGAAAAGTGATAAAGGGATACGGCAATAACGGCGAGGACGGCACCGAGGGCGTACGGTATAAAAACACCTTCGGCACATATTCTCACGGTCCTATTCTGCCTAAAAATCCGGATTTTGCCGATCTGCTTATCTCAAAAGCCGTTGAAAACAAGTATGGCAAGACTGAGCTTGCTCCTCTTGACGATACTCTTGAGGCAAAGGCAAGGGCACAGGTAATGAAATTGTATATTAAATAGTGCGGGAGATTTGATATGAAAATAGTTGTTTTAGCCGGAGGACTCAGTCCTGAGCGTGATGTGTCGCTGTCATCAGGGGCGCTGATTTCAAATGCGCTGATTGATAACGGTCACGACGTAATGTTGCTTGACTTGTATCTCGGCACAAACAGCGGAGATTTTCCGCCGGTTTACAGAAATAATAAATCTTCGTTCAGATATTCTTACGAAGTGACAGAGTCACAGCCTGATCTTGAAGCGGTAAAAAGTTCGGCAAAAAACGGCGACTGCCTTGTGGGCGACGGTGTTATAAACCTCTGTCGTGAGGCTGATATCGTGTTTATGGCGCTTCACGGTGCTGAGGGTGAAAACGGTCAGATTCAGGCGCTTTTTGATTTGAATTCCATCAAGTATACAGGCTCCGGATATGCCGCCAGCCTTATTGCTATGGATAAGGATTTGTCAAAGCGTATTATGCGTGACAGCTCAATTTTAACTGCCGACTGGGAATATGTCGACGTTAGAAATAAAAATGATTTAAGCGGTATATCATATCCCTGCGTAGTTAAGCCCTGCAGCTGCGGTTCAAGCGTTGGAGTGACCATTGTTGAAAATGAAGCTCAGCTTAGCAAAGCCTTAGAGTTAGCAGAAAAATACGAGGATCACGTTATTGTTGAAAAAAAGATAAGCGGCAGGGAATTTTCGGTGGGAATACTTAATAACCGGGCGCTGCATCCCATTGAGATTATCCCGAAAAGCGGCTGGTACGACTATAAAAACAAATATCAGTCAGGCTTGACGCAGGAGGTCTGTCCGGCTGATATTACCGGGGAAATATGCTCTCTTTTGCAGGAAAGTGCTTTAAAGGTGCACAATGCTCTCAGGCTCGGTTATTACTCAAGAGTGGATTTCATTTTGGACGAAAACGGCAGGGCTTACTGCCTGGAGGCAAATACTCTGCCGGGAATGACTCCCACAAGCCTTCTTCCCCAGGAAGCGGCGGCAGTCGGTATATCATACAATAAGCTTTGCGACATGATTGCATCAAGCAAATAAGACAAAAATGAACCATTAATAATACTGCGACGGAAATACTGTTTTGAATAAATATTTTATTAAAAAAGGCTTGATTTTTCAGGCCTTTTTTGCTATAATGTTCCAGCATTCGCATAAGTGAAAGCGAATACGCACATAAACGGGTGAGCCTTAGGTTATTGATTTAGGCTCGTGCCAGCCTGTTTGTGGAGGATTAACCTTAAAGGAGGAAATTATTATGGCAAATGTAGTTTCTATGAAACAGCTTTTAGAAGCAGGTGTTCATTTCGGACACCAGACCAGAAGATGGAACCCCAAAATGGCTGAGTACATCTTCACAGAGCGTAACGGCATTTACATCATCGACCTTCAGAAAACAGTTAAGAAGCTTGATGAGGCTTATATGTACGTTCGCGATCTCGCTGCAGAAGGCGGTTCAATCATCTTCGTAGGCACAAAGAAGCAGGCTCAGGAGTCTGTTAAGGAAGAGGCTGAGCGTTGCGCTATGCCTTATGTAAACGCTCGTTGGCTCGGCGGTATGCTTACAAACTTCAAGACCATCCGCGGCAGAGTAGCTCGTCTTGCACAGCTTAAGGCTATGCGTGAGGACGGCACATTCGACCTCCTTCCTAAGAAGGAAATCATCAAGCTTGAGCTTGAGATTGAAAAGCTTGAGAAATATCTCGGCGGTATCACAGAGATGAAGAAGATTCCTAACGCTATGTTCATCGTTGATCCCCGTAAGGAGAGAATTGCCGTATCAGAGGCTATGAAGCTTGGTATTCCGATCGTTGCTATCGTTGATACAAACTGCGACCCTGACGAGATCGACTATGTAATCCCGGGTAACGACGACGCTATCCGTGCTGTTAAGCTTATTGCAGGCGCAATGGCAGACGCAGTAATCGAAGGCAGAGACGGTAAGGACACCGCTGACGAGGAAGCTCCTGCTGAGGAAGCAGCTCAGGAAACTGCTGAGGAAGCTGCTGCTGAATAATTAATACAACAAGATATCACCGGAGCAATGCCAAAACATTGCTCCGATTTGAAATATTCTAATTTGGAGGAATTTATTATGGCATTTACCGCTCAGGACGTAAAGGCTCTTCGTGAGAAGACAGGCGTCGGAATGATGGAATGTAAAAAGGCTCTTGTTGAGGCTGACGGCGATATGGACAAGGCAATCGACTATCTCCGTGAGAGAGGTCTTGCTGCTGCTCAGAAGAAAGCAACAAGAATTGCCGCTGAGGGTGTAGTTCTCCCTTATTACGATAAAGAGGCTAAGAAGGGTGTCGTTGTTGAGGTTAACTCTGAAACAGACTTCGTTGCCAAGAATGAGAAATTCATGGATTTCGTATCAGGTGTAGCAAAGACAATCGTTGCTACAAACCCTGCTGACGTTGAAACTCTTTGCGCTACAGAGTTCAACGGTACCGGCAGAACAGTTACCGAGACTCTTAACGACCTTGTTCTTTCAATCGGCGAGAACATGAAAGTTCGCCGCTTTGAAACAATGGAAGGCATCGTTTCAACATATATTCACGGCGGCGGAGCAGTAGGCGTTATGGTTGGCTTTGATGTAGCTGACGAGTCTAAGGCTTCAACAGCTGAATTTGAGGCAATGGGCAAGAACGTTTCAATGCAGATTGCTGCAATGAATCCAAGCTATCTTGACGAGGCTTCAGTACCTGCTGAGGTTGTTGAGCACGAGAAGAGCATCCTTGCCGCTCAGATGAAGGAAGATCCTAAGATGGCTTCTAAGCCGGAGGCTGTTCTTGCTAAAATTGCTGAGGGTAAGATGGGCAAGTTCTATAAGGAAAACTGCCTTGTTGACCAGGAGTTCGTTCGCAGCGACATTTTCCAGGGCTCAGTAAAGGGCTATGTTGACAGCGTTGCTAAAGAACTCGGCACAGAAATCAAGGTTAACGGCTTCATCAGAATGATGAAGGGCGACGGTCTTGAGAAGAGAGAAGAGAATTTTGCCGAGGAAATTGCAAAGCAGATCAACGGCTAATCAAAAAATTTCATAATTTTTCATAAACTATTAAAACCCGTTAAAATCTACTGTTTTAACGGGTTTTTCTATTTTTAGAAAATGAAAAAGTATTATAATTTATTATAGTTTTTTTAACCAAAAAATGCGTAAAATTTGCGTACAAAATTGCGTATGACTTTCCCGAATTATCTTTTGCTAAGTTTTTTTGCGTACAATTCATTATCAAGGACTTGTTAGTGTGGTATTATTAACAAGTTCTTTTTTATTTGTATAGAGGCTATGGCGTGAACTTAAGCTTTATTACTGTAAAAATATCATTAACAATTGCTATAACAGTTTACAGGAATTTTATAATATAATATTGACGGACGGAGGTGATATATATAAATAACGTAGATGAATTGGTAAATAAACTCACAGAGTTAAAGGATAACCGAAAGTGGAGTAATTATCGTATAGCAAAGGAAAGCGGTTTGCCTGTAAGCACAGTTTCAAATATTTATAAAAGAAAAACAGCGCCTCAATTTTATACATTTTGCTTAATTTGCAACGGATTTGGCATCAGTTTGTCTGATTCCTTTTGTGATGATAGAAAATTTGCCTCGCTAAATCAAAGAGAGAAAGAAGTTTTAAATTTGTTAAATCAACTTGATGATGAGCAACAAGAACTTATAATAAATTTAATGAAAATTATGAATAAAGCATAGAAACTGTAAATTGTCATTTTTTCTGTCTTCGCTTGCAAGGAGGCAGAATAATGGTATAATGTAGTTAAAATATTTAGAAAGAATTTTGTTCCTATGGAAAATATTAAGATTGATAATAACGAGATTCTGTTTTCAAGATTTTCGGAACTTGTAAGAATAACCCCCTGCGGTAAAAACGCAATAAGATTTCAGGGTTTTCCTGATTGCCAAGTCATTGATGAAAACTATACTTTGATGCCCCAAAAAGCAGATTGTGTTATTGAGGAGCTTGACAACTGTGTGAAATTAACTCGGGGCAGTCTTACAGCCCAGCTTAGAAACAACGGCTGTGTTTCATTTTATAAAGACGGCGTTAAAATTCTTGAGGAACAGCCTGAACTTACTTTTCACAATGGTTTCAGAAATTATGTGAACCTTGCCAACGGTGTGTGGAAAAGCAGGGTTACTTTCAATGCGAATGAGGGCGAACACTTTTTCGGCCTCGGACACAGCATGAATAATCCTTTTGATTTAAAAGGCTGTTCGTTTGATATTATAAATACAAACGCCAACTGTGCAATGCCTTTTGTTTATTCATCTCTCGGGTACGGCTTTTTGTGGAATAATCCGTCAATCGGCTCAGTTGAGCTTTCAAATAACCGCACCCGCTGGAACAGCACGGCGTGCAGATTTGTTGATTATGTTGTTATTGTCGGAACGCCTGCCGAGGTCAGCGAAACTCTTGCACAGCTTACGGGTTATGCCCCCGAAATGCCTTACTGGGCAACGGGATTTTGGCAGAGCAGGCTCAGATATGAAACACAGGATAAACTCCTTGAGGTTGCAAGAAGATATAAAGAAGAAAATATTCCGGTTTCTGCAATCGTTGCCGATTATTTTCACTGGACGGAGCAGGGAGATTATAAATTTGACCCTGAATACTGGCAGGATGTAAAGGCGATGAGCGACGAACTGCACGAAATGGGGACAAAGCATGTTGTTTCCGTATGGCCTACAATCAATGAGCACAGCGAAAACTACCGCACGATGAAAAACAGAAATATGCTTATCAGAACCACACGAGGTTCTGACAGAGTGTTTGAGTTTTACGGCTGGCAGGCTGAAATTGACGCCACCAATGAAGAAACAAGAAAATTTGTTTGGCAGAGGCTTAAAGAAAATTATATCGACAACGGAGTAGACAGCTTGTGGCTTGACGAGGCTGAGCCTGAAATTCACCCCGAGCAGTTTGACAACCTGATTTTCAGCAAGGGCAGGGGAGATGTTGTTGCTCTTCTTTATCCCTATTATTATTCCAAAATGCTGTATGACGGCTATAATGAAATCGGCAAAAAGGATATAATCACACTCACAAGATGCGCCTATCTCGGCAGTCAGAAATTCGGCTCCCTTGTTTGGTCGGGCGATATTGAGTCTACTTTTGAAAGCCTTAGATGCCAGGTGCACGCCGCAATAAATATGTCTGTATGCGGTATTCCGTGGTGGAACACTGATGTGGGCGGATTTTATGACGCTGATATTACAAGCGATTATTTTAAGGAGCTTATCGTAAGGTGGTTTCAGTTCGGTGTGTTCTCACCCGTATTAAGACTTCACGGCAGCCGAATCCGCCACGGTGAAAAAAGTAATCTTAAGGAGCCCAGCGGCGACCCGAACGAGCTTTGGTCATTCGGCGAGGAGAATTTTGAAATACTCAAAAAACTTGTTTTCCTGCGTGAGAATTTAAGACCGTATATTAAGCGTTATATGGATGAGGCGAGCGATACGGGTCACCCTGTTCTTCGCCCGATGTTCTTTGAATTCCCGGACGACGAGGTTTGCTATACTCTTGGCGAGCAGTATATGTTCGGCGCCGAGATTATCTTTGCCCCCATTGTAAATCAGGGGCAGAAAACAAAACGCTTTTATGTTCCCGACGGCGAATGGATTTTGACTAAGGACAAAACAACCTATACAAAAGGCTGGCACGAAATTAATGTCGGCATTGAAGATTTAGTTGCGCTTGTTAAAGCAGACAGTGATGTGATATCCGCTTTTGAATTATAATAACATAAAGGACCTTAAAACAATTTGTTTTCAGGTCTCAGCTTATTGAAAAACCCGGCAAAAGCCGGGCTTTTTGTGTTAGCGGTAGAATAACTGTGGTAATAAAATAAAAGTATAAACAGCTATAACAGTATTTAAAATACAGGATATATACAGCGCCTGTGACATGAAATCATCTAAAGGGAGAAAAGAGGATTGAATCTTTAATTTTTTACAAAAAATGGTTGACAAATAGAATTGTGGTGTGTATAATAGCAATGGTTAGTTGATACTAACTAATTTTTATACATTACAGTTAGTGACAACTAACGAAAACAGCAATATAGGTGATACTATGAAATTAAAAGACGCCCAAGAGGGCAGAGAATACTTAATCAAAGATGTTCTTACGGATGATGATGAACTAAACTCTTTTCTGTTTTCTCTCGGCTGTTATTCGGGTGAGCGCATAACCGTGGTTTCAAAAAAGAAAAGCGGTTTTGTTGTATCAATTAAAGACGGTAGATATAATATTGATTTGCAGCTTGCCGGTGCAATAGTAGTGCAATAAATAGATGTTTAAATGGTAAGCAAAGAGCTTAATATCCGCTTTTTTTATGCAATTTTTTATGCAATTTTTTATGCAATGTGGTTAGTGTAAACTAACTTATTTTTAGTAATTTATAGCAGGAGGGGCTAATGATGAGAATAGCATTGGCAGGTAATCCCAATTCGGGAAAAACAACTATGTATAACGCTCTGACAGGCCGTAACGAAAAGGTTGGCAACTGGGCAG
>HHCFR02800__coassemble_2644_pt1 | contig 11780 bp, 9 predicted proteins | sample HHCFR02800__metabat2_high_PE_036 | metagenome-assembled genome bin HHCFR02800 | reverse complement strand
CTGATAATAATTATACACGAGGGTGGTCATTATTTCGCCGCCAGACTGATGAAAATAAAAGTCAATGAATTTTCCGTCGGCATGGGGCCGAAAATATTTCAGATAACACGCAAGGGCACGAAATACACCCTGCGCTGGATACTTTTCGGCGGCTACTGCTCCATGGAGGGCGAGGACGAGGACAGCGATGACGAGAACGCGTTTGTCAACAAGAAAGTTTGGCAAAGAATTTTTGTTGTAGTGGCAGGCGCTGTTATGAATCTTATTCTCGGATTTGTGATAGTGCTGATTATCGTGTGTTCTCAGAATCTTGTGGGCACCACCCAGGTGGCAAAGTTTGACGACGGGGCAGTTTCCGCCCAAAGTGGACTTCAGGCAGGGGATATTATCAAGAGCATCGATGGCATGCGTGTTTATACCACTAACGATGTTCAGACCGGACTTTCCAGGAGTCCTGACAGCACCGTCGATATGGTCGTTACCAGGGACGGAAAGGACGTAAGACTTAATGTCGAATTCGCCACCCAGGAATATGAGGGCACGCAGTATATCAATATGGATTTTTGGCTCAGGGGAGTGGAAAAGACTTTTTCAAACGTCATAGTCCAGACCTTCAAGGAATCTGTTTCCTATGCCCGTATGGTGTTTTTGTCTGTTCATGACCTTCTTACAGGCAGGTACGGACTGTCCGATTTAAGCGGACCTGTGGGCGCCGTGTCCGTGGTATCAGATGCGGTTAAAACTTCTATGTACTCTATGCTCAAAATCATGGCTCTGCTGACCATTAATGTGGGACTGTTTAATCTGTTCCCGATACCTGCTCTTGACGGCTGGCGGTTTTTCGTCCTGCTTGCCGAGGGCATTACCAGAAAAAAACTTCCGTCCAAGGCGGAATATATAATAAACGCAGTAGGTCTTGTATTGCTTCTGGGACTTATGTGCGTAGTCACGTTCAGCGATATTACCAAACTGTTTTGATTATTTTATATTGACTGCGCATTGTGCGCTTGACTGAGGGTAAAATTTATGGAAAGAAGAAAAAGTAAAAAAATAAAGCTCGCAAATACCTATATCGGCGGCGACAGCGAAATTTTAGTTCAGAGCATGCTCAACGTGCCTGCGTCCGATATCGAAGGTTCTGTTGCTCAGGCAAAAGAACTGGCGGCGGCAGGCTGCCAGGTAATACGCTTCGCTATCCCAAACGAGGAGGCGCTTAACCTTATTGAACCTATTAAAGAGGCAGTGGACGCTGCCATTGTGGCAGATATCCACTTTGACTACAGGCTCGCCCTTGGCGCCGCTGAAAGAGGTATAGATAAAATACGAATTAATCCCGGCAATATCGGCGACGACTCCCGTGTTAAGGCTGTGGCTGATATTTGCAAGCAAAAGGGTATTCCAATCAGAATAGGAGTTAATTCAGGCTCCCTTGAAAAAGAGATACTTGCAAAATACGGCTCTCCCACACCTCAGGCGATGGTGGAATCAGCCCTTTATCATGCAAGACTTCTTGAGAAATTCGATTTTGACGACATAGTTATTTCAATAAAATCATCAAACGTAAATACAATGATAACCGCCTATGAGCTGGCGGCTCAGCAGTGCGACTATCCGCTTCATCTCGGTGTTACCGAGGCAGGAACGGAGAGAATGGGCATTATCAAATCCTCAATAGGCATCGGCTCGCTTCTTGCCCACGGCATAGGCGATACCATAAGGGTGAGCCTTACTGATTCGCCTATCAAAGAGGTTTTTGCCGCATTTGATATCTTAAAGGCGCTGGGACTTAAAAACGACAGCCCCTATCTTATTTCCTGCCCCACATGCGGCAGAACGAAGATTGACCTTGTGTCTCTGGCAAAGCAGGTTGAGGAGCGCCTTAAGGACTGCAAAAAGCCTATTAAGGTTGCCGTAATGGGATGCGTTGTAAACGGACCCGGCGAGGCTAAAGAAGCAGATATAGGCATTGCCGGCGGCGACGGCAACGGACTTATATTTAAAAAAGGAGAGATCCTGCGCAAGGTTGACGAAAAGGATCTCCTTGAAGAATTAATGAAAGAAATCGAGAAGTTATAATGAGCAGATTTTCAGATTTATTTTCTGATTACATAGACAATGACATATTGGCTGATATCGGCAGCGGCGAGATATATTCCTTTGTTGTTTCAAGGGATAAGAGAACGCTGTCGATAGGCTTGTATCTTGACTGCTTTGTAAGCTATGACAAAATTCTCCGCGCTGAAAAGTCGCTGAAGAATTCCATTGTGCTTAACAAGGTAACCATAGAGCCTGTTTTTCCTAAATCTGAGTTTTCCCTGGGAAATATTGAGAGAATTCTTGACTATGCCAAAAGGGAAACGCCTGCGGCAAACGGCTTTTTTGACGGCGCCGAGGCGGAGATTGAGGACAATACCCTTACCGTATTTCTTAAAAAAGGCGGAAAGGATGTTTTACTGGCTCAGAAGGTGGACTCAGTTATTTCCTCTGTTTTGTACAAGCTTTTCAAAGTTGATTACGACGTAAGTTTCCTTGAAGTTCAGGCTTTTGATATTGAAAAGGCTGTTAAGGAGGCAGTGGAGGAAAAGCACAAACAGGAAGAGATAAAGAAAGTTAAGGAAGAGAAAAATGTCGTCCACGAGCAGTGGGGAGAGCTTCCTCTTTATAAAGATACGGTAAAGAATATTTACGGTAAGACTCTGCGTGACACTCCTACACCTATTAAGGACGTTACCACTGAGGACGGATATATCACCGTATGGGGCGATGTTTTCGAATCCGAGGTCAGGGACACAAAGCGCGGAACAAACCGCATTTTTAACTTTAATATCACAGACTATACTTCCTCAATAACAGTCAAGATGTTTGAGGACAGGCGTGTAATCGACCCGCTTATTGAAAAGCTCAATGAGTGTTCCAGCGTGGTGGTAAACGGCGCCTATCAGTTTGATACGTTTACTAATCAGTACGTGCTCCATCCGTTTTCTATTTCCAGCGTTAAGAAGATTGAAAAAACCGACGCAGCCGAGGAAAAGAGAGTGGAGCTTCATCTTCATACCTCTTTGTCGGAAATGGACGGTATTTCTGCACCGAAAGATATTATTAACAGAGCGATTAAGTGGGGGCATAAGGCAATCGCCGTTACAGACCACGGCGTAGTCCAGGCTCTGCCTGAGGCATATAATACCGCCAAGGGCAAAATCAAGCTGATTTTAGGTATGGAGGGATATTTGGTTGATGATGAAAAATATCCCGACTTTATGAATTTAAAGCTTAAACAGTTTAAGCGCCACCATATAATTTTGCTTGTTAAAGAAGACACCTCTCTTGATGAAAGCATACCAAAAGAAGAAAGAAAATACGGCAGAAAAAATCTGTATGAACTTATTTCTTCATCTAACATAAAAACATTCAAATCACGACCTCTCATTCCTAAATCAATGCTTGCCCAAAAGCGTGATGGCTTGATTATAGGCTCAGCATGTGAGCAGGGTGAGGTTTATCAGGCAATTTTAAATAAACTGCCTGAGGAAGAAATTGAAAAAATTGCTTCTTTTTACGATTATCTTGAAATTCAGCCTAACGGTAACAATGCGTTTATGATTAGGTCAACTAAAGAATTGCATCAAGATGTAAACAGCGAAGAGGACCTTATTAATATAAATAAAAAAATCATTGCCCTTGCCGATAAACAGGGCAAGCTTGTGGTGGCAACAGGGGACGTGCATTTTCTTGACAAAAAGGATGCAAAGTTCAGAGCAATCATTATGGCGTCAAAGGGTTTTGAGGACGCAGATAATCAAGCACCTCTGTATTTCAAAACCACTAATGAAATGTTAGAGGACTTTGCATGGGCAGGGGACAGAGCAAAAGAATTTGTAATTGATAACCCAAATAAGATTGCCGATATGGTTATGGATAATATTCCGCCTATCCCTCCCGGAACATTCCAGCCTCATATTGACGGTGCAAATGAGGAGCTTACCCAGAAATGTTGGGCAAGAGCAAAGGAGCTTTACGGCGACCCTGTTCCTGAAATCGTTTCCGACAGACTTCAAAGAGAGCTTGACTCAATCATCGGTCACGGTTTCGGCGTGCTTTATGTAATTGCCAAGCGACTGGTTGAGGAAAGCGAAAGAAACGGCTACCTTGTAGGTTCAAGAGGTTCAGTTGGCTCATCTCTCGCCGCTCATATGGGTGGTATTTCCGAGGTTAATCCGTTACCGCCTCATTACTACTGTAAAAAATGTAAATACAGCGAATTTTTCACCATGGGTGAATATGGATCTGGCTTTGATCTGCCTCCTAAAAATTGTCCGAATTGCGGTGAACCTTTAAAGCGTGACGGTCACGAAATTCCCTTTGAAACATTCCTTGGCTTTGACGGTGATAAAGAGCCTGATATCGACCTTAACTTTTCAGGTGAATATCAGTCCCGCTCACACAGATATACTGAAGAACTGTTCGGTAAAGAGTATGTGTTCAAGGCAGGAACTATGGCAACTGTAGCGGAAAAGACCGCTTACGGTTACGTTATGAAATATCTTGACGAGCGCTCTCTGACCGCTTCAACGTCTAAGGCGGAAATTGACAGGCTTACCAAGGGATGTACAGGCATCAAGCGTACAACAGGTCAGCATCCCGGCGGAATGGTCGTTGTGCCCGACAAGTACACAGTTGAGGATTTTACACCTATTCAGTATCCCTCAAACGATGAGAAAAAGGGTACATATACAACCCACTTTGACTTTAAAAACTCACTTCACGATACTCTTTTAAAGCTTGACGAGCTTGGTCACGATAATCCAACTCTGTATAAGTATCTTGAAGATTCAACAGGTATTCCTGTAATGGATGTTGATTTGTCCGATCCAAAGCTTTATCAGCTTATTACGTCCACTGAGCCAATCGGCGTTTCACCCGAGGATATTGACTGTAACACAGGCACTCTTGCAATCCCCGAAATGGGTACTCCATTTGTAATTGGAATGCTTGAGGAGGCACAGCCAAAAACCTTTGCCGACCTGCTTCAGATTTCAGGTCTTTCTCACGGTACAGATGTTTGGCTTGGAAATGCACAAGAGCTTATCAAAAACGGCACCTGTTCAATTTCCGAGGTTATTGGATGCCGTGATGATATTATGACTCACCTTATCCACGTAGCAGAAGATTATGAAAAAAGAACAGGCAAGGAATCTCCTTTAAAGAAGATTGACTGCTTTAAGATTATGGAGTATACCCGTAAAGGTAAAGCGCCTAAGGAATTGCCGCCTTATGAGGAGGCAATGAAAACAATAGGTGTTGAGCAGTGGTATATTGATTCCTGCTACAAGATAAAATACATGTTCCCCAAAGCGCACGCCGCAGCATATGTAATTGCTGCACTGCGTCTTGCATGGTACAAGATATACTATCCTATCGATTTTTATTCGGCGTACTTTACGGTGCGAGGCGACGCTATCGACGCTGTTGCCGCTGTTGAGGGCAAGGCAGCAGTAAAAAAGAAAATGGATGAATTCAACCAGAAAAAGAAAACAGGTGCTTCTGTTACTGCAAAGGAGGAATCTACCTATGTGGTTAATCAGATTGTCATCGAGATGCTTGCCAGGGGCATAAAATTTCTTCCGGTTGATATTTATAAGTCCGATGCAAGAATATATAAAATAGAAAACGGTATGATACGTCTTCCTTTCGGTGCCATTGACGGCATCGGTGAAAATGCTGCCAAAGCTATTGCACAATCACGTGACGACGGCAACGGCGAATTTATGTCGTACGACGACCTGATGGCACGTGCCGGAATAGGTAAAAGCGTTGTGGAATCGCTTAAGGAAGCCGGAGCCCTCGGCGATATGCCTGAATCAAACCAGATATCACTTTTCTGATACCGCAGTAAAATCACTGTACGTATCACTTTGTTTACTATGTTTTATTTTTAAAAGTGATATAAAATAGTGATTAGCTATTGACACGGTAAATTTAATATGGTAGCATATTACCACTCTACCACACTAAAGCAAACGGGAGGAAAGTATGAAAAGATATTCAAAACTGACTCCTCAGGGCAGCAGGGATCTGCTTTTTGAGGAATGTGACGACAGACGAAGAGTTGAAACCATATTGTCAGATCTGTTTAAAGAGCATAATTACCGTAAGGTAATGACTCCCACAATTGAATACTTTGATGTTTTTAACAGCGACAATCTCGGCATAGAGGCGGAGGAAATGTATAAGCTGTCGGACAATCAGGGCAGGACAACAGTGCTTCGTCCCGATAATACGGCGCCTATAGCACGCCTTGTTGCCACGAGGCTGTCGGACAGTGATTTTCCCGTGCGCCTGTATTATAATCAGAATATATATATCCGCAACAAGCAGCTTGCCGGCCGCACTGATGAGATTGAGCAGAGCGGCATTGAATTTATCGGCGACGCAAGCATGGAGGCGGATATAGAAGTTATTTCCATGGCATACGAGGCGCTTAAGAGAAACGACGTGCATTCCTTTAAGCTGGAGCTTTGCCATGCAGGATTTTTTAATTCCATTCTTGATAAAATGGAGCTTTCAGCCTCAGAAAAGGCGGATATATGCAGTCTTATCGAGGGCAAGAATTACTCCGCCCTCAATGACTTGCTTGACAAAATGGGTACCAGCGCCGAGGCTGATATGATAAAGAAACTGCCGAGACTTTTCGGCGATGTTTCCGTAATTGACGAGGCTAAGTCCCTTTATGATAACAAGGAGGCTAACCAGGCGCTTGATTATCTCAGAGAAGTTTATGAAAAGCTTTGCGCGCTGGGATTCAGGGAGAATATACTTATTGACCTGAGCCTTGTAAACAGAAGTAACTATTATACCGGCGTTATTTTCCGCGGCTACGCACAGGGAAGCGGCGTTACGATACTTTCCGGCGGACGATATGACAATCTTATCGCTCAGTTCGGGCTTGACGCTCCGGCTATCGGCTTCGGCGTTGATGTAAACGCTCTTTGCGATGTTATGCGTGACGAGATAAACATTGACCGTCCGCTTAGAATTGCCCTTACAAAGGGCAGACTTGAAAAATCCTCAGTTGCTCTTTTCAAAACCATGGGGCTTGACACCAGCGAGCTTGAAAACAAGGGCAGACGCCTTATTTTGCCTGTGGGCGATTATGAGGCGGTGCTTTCAAAGGCGCCTGACGTTATCACATACGTTGAACACGGCGTGTGCGATATTGGCGTTGTGGGCAAGGATACTATTGTGGAACACGGCAACTCCTTTTATGAGGTTATTGACCTTAATATCGGCAAGTGCCGCTTTGCCCTTGCGTGTCCTAAGGGTACAGACTTTTTCTCCGGCTACAAGCGCAAAGTAGTTGCAAGCAAGTATCCCAGAGTTGCAAGGGAGTATTTTAAATCAAAAGGTATGGACGTCGATATAATCAAAATTGAGGGCAGTGTTGAGCTTGCTCCGCTGCTGGGTCTTGCAGACGGTATTGTCGATATCGTTGAAACCGGCTCCACGCTCAAGGAAAACGGACTTGAAGTTGTTGACGAGATAATGCCCATCTCAGCCAGAGTTATCGTAAATATGGCGTCAATGAAGCTGAGAAAGGACGAAATAGAAAATTTCCTGAACGATCTTGAATTAGCGTCGCAGGTATGAAGAGGTGTTTGATATGAATATTACACGAGCCAACGGCAAGTCAGAATATGCCATGGTGGAAAATTTAAAAAAGCGTGCCGGCGAAGCCGACGCAAAAGTAGTTGATATTGTTAAAAACATAATCAATTCCGTAAAGGAACAGGGCGACGAGGCTGTCAGGGAATTCACCGCCCGTTTTGACGGAGCTGTGCCAAAGAAGACCGTTGTTGAAAAGGACGAGCTTCAGGGTTATCTTGATATGGTGGACGATGATTTCAAAAAAGCAATCGTAAACGCCAAGAATAATATATATGATTTTCACGCCCGTCAGGCACAGCAGTCCTGGATGACGACTCAAGAAAACGGCGTAATTATGGGTCAGCGCGTAAGAGGGCTTAAGCGTGTCGGAATATATGTTCCCGGCGGCACGGCTGCTTATCCGTCCTCAGTTCTTATGAATGCGATTCCTGCCAAAATAGCAGGCGTTGAGGAAATAATCATGGTTACGCCCCCGTCAAAGGACGGCAACCCGAACCCCGATATTATGGCGGCGGCGGCAGTAGCCGGAGTAGACAGAGTCTTTCTCGTGGGAGGAGCACAGGCGGTTGCCGCTCTTGCCTACGGAACAGAAAAGATTCCTAAGGTTGACAAGATAGTCGGACCGGGCAATATATTTGTTGCTACCGCAAAGAAGCTGCTTTACGGCGTTGTTGATATTGATATGATAGCAGGACCGTCTGAAATTCTCATTGTAGCTGATAAAAGCGCAAAGCCGGAATTCCTTGCGGCAGACCTTATGAGCCAGGCGGAGCACGACAAGCTGGCGTCAGCTATTTTGCTGACTACATCTTTTGATATTGCAAAAGCAACCGCCAGAGAGATAGACAGGCAGATAAAATACCTTGTAAGACAGGAGATAATTGAGGAGTCATTAGATAATTTCGGCGAGATAATCGTGTGCGAGAATCTCGACCAGGCAATCGAGTTTGCAAACGAGCTTGCTCCTGAGCATCTTGAAATGTGCGTTGAGGAACCCCTTAAATATATAGGCAGACTTGACAACGCAGGCTCGGTATTCCTTGGCAATTATTCCCCTGAGCCGCTGGGTGATTACTATGCAGGTCCTAACCACGTTCTGCCCACCAGCGGCACGGCGAGATTTTTCTCTCCGCTTTCAGTGGACAGCTTTATTAAAAAGAGCTCATTTATCTATTATACTGAAAACGAGCTAAAAAAAGCTAAGGACGATATTGTTAAACTTGCTGAATCTGAGGGACTTACCGCCCACGCTAATTCAATTAAAGTAAGATTTGAATGAGAGAGATAAAAAGGCGAATACCTGCCGCTGTGGCAATTATTCTGGTTTTGTTAATATGCGCCGCAGCTTATTTTTACGGCAGTGCTGATGAGGAAAAATCATCTGAAGCAATAAGCCGTTCGGATGATATAATCACCGTTCATTATATTGACGTGGGTCAGGGCGACAGTGAGTTTGTGGAGCTTCCCAACGGAGAATGTATGCTCATTGACGCCGGAACCAAGGAAAGCTTTGATACAATTTCACAGGTTATTGAAAGCTGTGGCTATGACAGCATAAATTATGTGGTAGCAACTCATCCCCACGCTGACCACATCGGCTCAATGAGCCAAATTATTGACGAATATGATATCGGCGAGTTTTATATGCCAAAGGTTTCCTCAACCTCAAAAACATACGAAAATATGATTGATTCATTAAATGAAAGCAATGTCAGCGTTTTTGAGGCTAAGGCAGGTGTAAACATATTTTATGATGAAGATATAAGCATTGACATACTTGCCCCGTCATCAGACAGTTACGAGGAGACAAACGATTATTCAGCTGTAATTAAGATTACCTACGGCGAAAACTCCTTTTTGTTTTGCGGCGACGCAGAGACTGAATCGGAAACAGAGATGCTCCTTAACGGCGCCGAAAAACTCTCGGCAGATGTGTTTAAGGTTGGTCACCACGGCTCTGACAGCTCTACCTCAGAAGAATTTTTGAGCACAGTCAGTCCGCAGTATGCGGTTATATCCTGCGGCGCAGGCAATTCCTACGGTCATCCTCATACAGAGGTTCTTGAACGGCTGGAAAAGCACGGCGTTGAAACTTACCGCACGGACGATTACGGCGATATTACGATTTCCTGCGGAGCGAGCGGAGGATTTAATGTTGAATACGAGGACGACTGATGAAGTGGATAATTGACAGAATCGAAGGAGACACCGCCGTTTGCGAAACGGAAAACGGAGGCTTTGCTGACATTAAGCTTGAAAGCCTGCCGACCGGTGCAAAAGAGGGCGATGTTCTGATACTTTGTATTGACAAAGCCGAAACAGAAAAGAGAAACGAAGATTTGAACAGGAAAATGAACAGCCTGTTTAAAGATTGACGGAGGACGTTATATGAGAACTGCTACTATTGAAAGAAATACTAAGGAAACGCAGATTTCGGTTGAGCTTGACCTTGACGGCGGAGAGGTTGAAATCTCCACAGGTATTGGCTTTTTTGACCATATGCTCAATGCCTTTGCCGTTCACGGCGGATTCGGACTTAAGGTTCAGGTTAAGGGGGACCTTGAGGTGGACACTCACCATACGGTGGAGGATACCGGTATTGCTCTGGGCGCAGCGTTTAAGCAGGCTTTGGGCGATATGAGTGGCATAGTCCGTTACGGCTCATTTTCCGTTCCCATGGACGAGGCGCTGGCAAACTGCGTTCTTGACATTTCAAACAGACCGTTTCTTGTGTTTAAAGCATCGTTTGAGCAGGAGCTTTGCGGAGATTATGAGACCTGTGTTACAGAGGAATTTTTCAGGGCTTTTGCCATGAATTCATGTATAACCCTGCATATATCCGTGCCTTACGGAGCAAACGCTCACCACGAGATAGAAGCGATATTCAAAGCCGTTGCCCACGCTATGAAAATTGCAGTAAGCCGCAATCAGGACGGCAGCGTGCTTTCAACCAAAGGAGTTCTTTGATGATAATTTTCCCAGCAATTGATATAATTGACGGCAAGCCTGTAAGGCTTTATAAAGGCGATTTTTCAACTGCCGCACAGGTTGCGGAGGATGCGCTGGAGACAGCTCTGTCCTTCGTGGAAGCAGGCTGTGAATGGGTGCACATGGTGGACCTTGACGGCTCGCTAAAAAAGAAACCGGTAAATGCTCAGACATTTATCACCGTAGCGCGTGAAACACCTCTTAAGGTTGAGCTTGGCGGCGGAATACGTACTATGAATGATATTGATTTTTACGCCCAAAACGGAATCAGCAGAATAATACTCGGCTCTGTTGCGCTTAAGGACCCTCAGCTTGTTAAGGAAGCTGTTAAGGAGTTCGGCGACCTGATAGCCGTTGGAATTGACGCAAAAAACGGTTATGCCGCCGCCGAGGGCTGGACTCAGAGCAGTAATGTTTATTTCACAGACCTTGCCTCTCAAATGGAAAGCGCAGGCGTTAAGACAATTATTTATACGGACATCGGCAGGGACGGTACCCTGTCCGGCCCTAACATAGAACAGCTTAAGGAGATAAATGACGCTGTCTCCTGCAACATAACCGCCTCAGGCGGAGTAACGGATATCAATGATATCCGCCTGCTGCGTGACAACGGTCTTTACGCCGCAATCTGCGGAAAGAGTATATACCAAGGCACATTAAATCTAAAAGAGGCTGTGGAGGCTTGCAAATGACGGATATGGATATAGAAAAATATTTTAAAAAAGCGCCGCTTCTTCCTGCAATAATTCAGGAGGAGTCCACCGGCGAGGTGCTGATGCTTGCGTATATGAACAGGGAGTCGCTGAAAAAGACTCTCGAAACAGGCTATACATGGTTTTATTCCCGTTCAAGGCAGGAGCTTTGGAACAAGGGCGCCACATCGGGCCACGTGCAGAAGATTGTGTCAATCCACGGCGACTGCGACGACGACACACTGCTTATAAAGGTTATTCAGACAGGAGCCGCCTGCCACACAGGCAGTCATTCCTGCTTCTTTAACAAAATAATGTAAATAAATTAACCGTTATTATTCCAGGAGGATTTATGGATTATATTAAGAGCGAATATCAGATAATACTTGACAGAAAGGCTGCTCAGCAGGAGGGCTCATATACCTGCTATCTTTTTGA
>HHCFR02800__coassemble_2597_pt1 | contig 12005 bp, 11 predicted proteins | sample HHCFR02800__metabat2_high_PE_036 | metagenome-assembled genome bin HHCFR02800 | reverse complement strand
AATCATCCGCCCCATATCAACATACTCGTCCATATTCATATTAAAATTATTTACGAACACAGGCACGCTGTTATATTCCACATCTATATGAATAACTTTGGCGTCGCTCATAACTTTTTTCGGGTCGCAGGTGTGAATATCGTAAAGCTTTTTGACTACGGTTTCATTATTTCTGACGTACTCGAGAATCACGTTTCTGGAGGATTTTGACACAGAAATATACCTCGACTGCGTTTTTGACAGCGCCAGCGCCATAGGAAGCTGGGCAACTGCCTTGCAGGCTCCTGAATTGACGAAAAATTCGTTTATAAAAATAGATTCCAGCTTGCTGGTGTCATCAGGAACGATAATTGCAAGTATATATTTGTTGAGCTTCTTGCCGTAAAGTTTCTTCATAAACTCCTTAAAATAGTACTGGTCCTCGGCAATTTTCTCGGCAAACTCATGATAAAAAGGAATGTTCGGCGACGGATTCAGCGACGGCATGCTGAATGACTTGAACTCGTCGCTTTCCTTGTCCTTGACGAGAATATCGTTATTCGTAATTATCATGGGAATTGTTTTTGCCATTTCTTCACCGCCTTAATTTTATCATTATTATTTTACTACATATAGTATTTTAAATCAATAAAATTTAATTTTTTTAAAAATATGGTGCAATACTTTCCATTTTATGTTACAATGTCATAGTGATAACCCCGAAAGGAGAATGACCGTGTCCGATCAGAACGAAATTGACGATATTTTAAATGAACTTAAAAATAAAAAGATGGGCGGCGCAAGCGCACCCGGTAACGATAAAAAATCCGATGACTTTTTCTACTCTTTCACCTCACCGAAAAAAGAAGATAAACCGGTAACCGAAGAAAGCCAGATATTCAATATCGGCTTTGACGCTCCAAAGAAAGAACAGGAAGCCAAGCATCTAGACAATAATTTTGACATAATCAGCGATTCTTTTAAAAAGAGCAATCCGGAGAATGATATGCAAGACAAAATACGCACAGATATGCCTGATGGAAAAAAACCGAAAAAAAATCAGAATAAAAAGAAAAAGGCAATTATCATTACAGTTGCAGTCATACTTGTAGTGGCAATCATAGCCGCTGTGGCTGTGGCGGTGGCAAGCTCCCGCAACAAAGAGGAGGAAACCACCACAAAACCCACTACAACAGAAGCCGCGACCGAGGCTCCCGTAATGGTATATAATCCCCTCACCGGCGAAAGCTCATATAACGAGAGTGCAGTGGGCAAACGACCCGTTGCCTGCGTTGTAGAAAATGCTTATGCCGCCAGACCTCAGTGGGGCATTGATGACAGCACCGCCTCACCCGATATTATCCTTGAGGGTGAAGTTGAGGGCGGAGAAACCAGAATGTTATGGTTCTACGCTGACTACACTGCCCTTCCGGACCAGATAGGACCTATACGCAGCGCAAGACCTCCTTACATTAAATTCTCAGAGCTTTTCGATGCAATATTCATTCACTGGGGACAGAGCCAGAGCAGGGATAACTATGTTGGCGCAGACTCCGTATTTGCCAGTGACGATGTTGACCATATCAATCAGATGGCTTACAGCGACAGCGTCGGACTCTTTGGCAGAGATTCCTCCAGAGGCGTATCCTCCGAACACACGGGCGTGCTTTACGGCGACGCTCTTGAGGCGGCTATAAACGAAGCAGGATTCAGGACAGATGTTGAGGACGGAAGCTTCACAAAATTAAACTTCAACGAAAAAGCGGCGGCAGTGGGAACTCAGAGCTGCACATCTTTTTCCCTGACATTTTCAAAAAACACCAAGACCAGGGACTGGACATACAGTGAGGAAGACAAAATGTACCATTGCTCAGATTATCTGACAGACGTGGCAAGAACAAATCTGCTTGTTCTCTACGACCAGACAGAATATATAGCCAAAGCAAACTACAAAGGGTCAGGTCAGTCAGAAATTTACTGTGACTACAAATTGTCAGGCGGCAGCGGAAAGCTTGTGAGCCTCGGAACTATTACAGATATTAAATGGTCTGTAAATAACGGAACTCTTTCAATAACAAACGCTGACGGAAGCGACGTAAAACTCAATCCCGGCAAGACCTGGATAGGCTACGCTTCCTCAAATAACGGCGGCTCCGACAGCAATAATACCTCCGCTCAGTAAAGCGAATATAAAACAACAATATGTTTTCAACACCCCGGCAGAGAATCCCTGCCGGGGTGTTTTTATGCCAAAAGCTCTCATAATTCATCAAATAAACCACAAAAAACAAAAAGAAAAGAAGACCGGTTGACTGCCGATCTTCTTCTCTCTGTTATTACAAACTATGGAGGACACGAAGTGAAACGGTGCGGCCCGTTTCAAATCTAAATACATTATAGTGTATGTTGCATAATTTGTCAATACTCGTTCTGATATTTTTTATATAATTTAACCACTATATGCATTTTACGGTAACAAAAAAAATTATTTTATGAGTAAAAATTAGGACACGGAGGCATAGGATAGTTGACTTAGAACATATGTTCGTATAATATGTAGGTTGTACGCAGGCAGTAGCCATGATAAAAATCAAAAAGAAAGAAGGAATCCTTATGACTATTGACGAGCTGGCAGCCGAATATGAGCTTCAGTACAAATCTCTCTGCGCAAAGATGGACGGGCTTAAGCCCCTGCTGTGCGTTTACAGCGGAGAGGACCTGCTGCTGCTAAGAAGAAAAATTAAAATATATTACGATATGGCATGCGATTGCAAAAGAATCGCTTCACTGCTAAACGGATATTACGAGGAGGATTAATATGATTGATTTTGTTGAGGAGTATATGAGCGACAAAAACACCCGGGAAGACGACGGATTTGACGAACAGCGCATACTTATCAGTTCCTTATCAAAGGCGCTGCCGCTTATAATAAAAAACGAGCTGACACCGCGCCAGAGCATGTGTCTGAGAATGTTTTACGTTTTCGGCAAAAGTCAGGTGGAAATAGCCAGGGAGCTTAAACTCTCCCAGCCCACAGTGAGCAGACACATAAAAGCCGCCAAAGACATTGTGAACAAATATCTCTCATACAGCTTTTATGCCGTGAAGCAGGCTAATGAACAGTGGCTCAGGATGGAATAGTCCTGCGCCGCTGTTCTATGACACGCAGAACAGAAATCAGATTTCAATGCCCTGCGTGCCTTGCCACAACTGATACAGCGAAGGCTATTTTATAGGATCTCTCCACCTTCGCCAACAATTGGAAACGCGCCTCATGAATAACAGGGATATTCACCCTTTATTCTATGAGACGCGTTTGTTTTTTGTTAAGAAAAGATAAGCCTTTTATATAAAAATAATAGATATAATCAGCAGTATTGCATAAAGCACCGGCTGATGTGCCAGATACACCCAAAGGCTGTTTCTCCCCACAAAGGACAGAAATCCGCTGTGCTTTTGATACATGACTTCGGGCAGTTTCTCGTCCTGAGCAGGTTTGCCTGCGAAATAACCGGTAAGAAACATAAATATCCACGGAATAACAGGAAAGTAATCGGCACTGTAAAAATCCGGACTTTGAAGCCCCAGGGGTGACAAAAATGCGTATTGATACCAGCTTTCAGGCAGGGATATCAGTCCGAAACAGATGTTTCCCGTTTCAATATCATAGAAAAACAAAAATAATGCGAAGGACACTGCGGCGCCCACCCTGTAATCTATCTTCTTAAGAACAGGCATAAGAAGTCCCGTGATTATCATACAAACTCCCAGGCAATGAAGAATACCGAAATATATTTCCGTCTTTTCAAATCCCATAAGCGGCATAATAACCGCAGTTACAAGCGTAATGACTCCGCCACAGGCAAGGACTATAACGCCTCTTTTAACTGCATTTCTGGACAGTCTTGAACACATGCCCGATATTATAATAAACGCCGCCCAGAATAACGGCTGAACGATACACAGCTTATTAAATACCGTGTACCCCCACTTAAGCCCCAAAACGTCGCCTATATCAAGAAACATGTGGTGAAATATCATACATATTATGGCGAGTCCCCTGACCTCGTCCAGCATATGAATACGTTTTTTATCAGCCTGCATCAGTCTGCACCCTTTCAAGAAATTAGTTATATTGTACCACAATTGTTTTATATTGTATATAATAAAAAAATATGATATAATGTTAAGCAGGTTTATGCCAAAAACTACTGAGGTATTTATTATGAAAGAATTTACTCAAAAATTGACCGCAACCGCCGAAGTAACTGTCGGCGCAGAAAACACTGCCGCCGCTGTCGGCTCAGGCTCACTGGACGTTTTTGCGACTCCCATGATGCTGGCACTTATGGAAAAAGCCACCTGTGCAGCATGTGCCGAGCTTCTGGAGGACGGCGAAACCACCGTCGGCACAAGCGTCAGCATTACTCATGACAAGGCAAGCGCAACAGGCACAAAAATAACCGCCTGCGCCGAACTTGAAGAAGTTGACGGCAGGAAACTTGTCTTCTCCGTTTCAGCTCAGGACGACAAGGGCGATACTATCGGCAAAGGCACTGTGGAGAGATTCGTTGTGCTGTCCGATAAATTTATGAAGAGAGTGAACGGAAAATGAGATACAACGCAGTAATTTTTGACTTTGACGGAACGATATGCGATACCGGCGAAGGAATAATGAAAAGCGCAAAATACGCTCTTGAAGCCTTCGGCTACGAAGTCGGGGATTACGAAGAGCTTAAATACTTCATCGGTCCGCCGCTGCTGATTACATTTCAGGAAAAATTCGGCGCTAACGCCGCAAAGGCGGACGAACTTGTAAGAAAATTCCGTGAAAGATACACTAACAAGGGCGTTTTTGAAAGCGAGCTTTATGAAGGAATAAAGCCGCTGCTTGCCGCTCTTAAAAAAGACGGCATCAAGCTGGGCATTGCTTCGTCAAAACCACAGGATTATATCGAAACCCTGCTTGATCACTTTGGTATCAAGTCATATTTCGACGTTATCTGCGGCGTTACTTTTACTGCTGACTGCGAATCAAAATCCAGCATAATTGCCAGGTGCCAGAAAGAGCTTGATACCCAGGGCAACCTCTGCCTTATGGTGGGCGACAAGAAATATGACATTGAGGGAGCCAAGTCAAATCTCATTGACTCTGCCGGAGTTCTCTGGGGTTACGGCACAAAATTTGAACACATTGAAGCCGGCGCCAAATTTATTCTTGACAAAATTGAGGATATTGAGGCGGTAGCTCTGGGATTTTATGAGCAGACGGAAGAAATCCACGGCATCTTTAACGGCAGGATAATCAGCGTGCACACCGATGACGTTACCCTTGTTGACGGTACACAGGCTCAGCGTGAGGTCGTGGATCATCCGGGCGGAGTTGCTATAGTAGGACTCACAGAGGAAAACGAGGTTCTGCTGGTTAGGCAGTTCAGATATCCATACAAGGAACTGATTTATGAAATCCCTGCCGGCAAGCTGGAAAAGGGCGAGGACATCAAAGAAGCAGGAATCCGTGAATTCCGCGAGGAATGCGGCGCTGTGGCTAAAAACTTTGAATTTTTGGGCGAGATATATCCATCCCCAGGCTACTGCGGCGAAATTATACGCATATTCTGCGCAACAGGTCTCACCTTCACCCAGCAGGACCTTGACGACGACGAATACCTTGACGTTATCAGACTGCCGTTTAGTGAATGTGTGGCAAAAATAATGAGCGGCGAGATAAAGGACGCCAAGACAATTGCGGGAATACTTAAATTAAAGGAACTGAAAAAATTATGACCGCTTATTTTGATAACTCTGCAACAACAAAACCCTGCCCGGCGGCGGTGAAAGCTGTTGCCCACATGCTGGAGACTGACTGGGGTAACCCGTCAAGCCTGCATAACCTCGGAATAAATGCCGCCAAGGAGTTAATCACCGCAAGAAAAATCATTGCCGATTCCACAGGCGCCTCAAGCGACGAAATCATTTTCACATCAGGCGGCACAGAGGCAAACAATATGGCGCTCTTCGGCGCTGTAAAAGCGAAAAAGAGACTTGGCAACAGGATAGTTACAACGGCAATTGAGCACGAAAGCATTCTGGAATCCGCCCAGGAGCTTGAAAAACAGGGCTTTGAAGTAATCTACCTGAAGCCGGACAAAAGCGGAAACATATCAAAAGAGCAGCTTTTTGACGTTGTAAACGACAAAACAATACTTGTATCAATGATGTATGTCAACAACGAGGTAGGCACGATAATGCCGGTGGAAGCCGTCAAAAGAGCTGTAAAAAGAGCCGGCGCACCTGCGCTTATCCACACCGACTGCGTGCAGGCATATGGAAAAATTCCCCTCAGCGTCAAAAAAATCGGCGCCGACCTAATCACCGTATCCTCCCACAAAATACACGGCCCTAAGGGAGTGGGCGCACTTTATATCAACAAGCAGGCAAATCTGAAAAATCAGAATTTTGCAACAAGATTCGGCGGCGAACAGGAAAAGAAAATTCGCCCCGGTACAGAATGCTCCCCTCTGATTGCAGGCTTTGCAGGTGCTGTCAGCGAATTTTCTGATTTAGCCAGTCAGGAAAAATATATAAAAGAGCTTAACAGCTATGCCAGGGAAAAGCTCGGCGACATGGGCTCAGTAAGATTTAACAACAGTGAAACTTCTTCGCCCTACATTATAAATTTATACGTGCCCACCTTTATGAGGAGCCAGACTGTTATACAGGAGCTCAGCAGTGAGTACGGGATATATGTCAGCAATGGCTCTGCCTGCGCCAAGGGCAAGAAAAGCCACGTGCTCACGGCAATGGGGCTCGACAACGAGACTATAGACAAAAGCATAAGAATCAGCTTTTGCAAAAACAACACTAAAGAAGAGATAGATTATCTGGTTGAATCCCTCACAGACCTTATCAAAAAACACCCTTTGGAGAAAATATGAGAGAAATTGTACTGATAAAAAACGGAGAGCTTGCACTTAAAGGACTCAACAGAAACAGCTTTGAGGACAAGCTTATCAAAAATATGAAATCACGTCTTGCAGATCTTGGCAAATTTGAATTTACCAAGAGCCAGTCAACGATTATGGTGGAGGCACAAAGCGACGAAACCGACCTTGATTTGGCAGTTGAGCGTATCTCAAAGGTATTCGGAATCGCGGCGCTTTCACGTGCCTGCGTGTGCGAAAAGGATTTTGACATAATCAGGAAAGCCGCCGTGCAGTATCTTGAGGAACAGCTTGAGGATGCCGCTACCTTTAAGGTGGAAGCTAAGCGCTCCGACAAAAAATTTCCCATGAAATCGCCGGAGATATGCCGTGAGGCAGGCGGATATATACTTTCAAAATTCAATCATCTTAAGGTTGATGTCCACAATCCCGACATCATAGTAACTATTGAGATACGTGACAAATACGCATTTATCCACGGCAACAGCATCAAGGGAGCCGGTGGTATGCCCACAGGAACCAGCGGGAGAGCGGCAATTCTTATCAGCGGCGGCATTGATTCCCCTGTTGCGGCATATATGATGGCAAAAAGAGGAATTGAGCTTTGCGCCGTTCATTTCGCATCACCTCCGTACACCTCGGAGCTGGCGGAAATGAAAGTTATGGAGCTGCTCAAAAAGGTTGCAAAATATTCGGGCACCATTACGACTTACGTTGTACCCTTCACTAAAATTCAGGAGAAAATCAGAGATCTGTGTCCCGAAGAATATTTCACCATAATAATGCGCCGTATAATGATGGAGATTTCGGAGAAAATTGCCGTAAATCAAAATTGCAGCGCACTTATCACCGGTGAAAGCGTGGGCCAGGTGGCAAGTCAAACGATTTATGCGCTGGCGTGTACGGACTGTGCGGTTGAAATGCCTGTATTCAGACCTTGTATCGGTATGGACAAGGAGGAAATCATAAAAATATCACGAAAGATTGACACCTTTGAGACCTCTATTCAGCCCTATGAAGACTGCTGCACGGTATTTACACCAAAGCATCCGAAAACAAGACCTCATGTTGAGGATGTTGCCAAAGCGCAAAACAAAATCACAGACCTTGACGAGCTTGTGGAAGAAGCAATAAAGAACGCCAAAAAGGTGATTATCAGATAATGAGCACGGATAAAGACGATATCCTTGAAATCCTTTCCGATTTCAAGGACAAAAAAGAAAAGCGGCAAAACAGTACCGAACAGGAGCTGGAGCCGCCGCGCAAGCGTGAAGAATATATTGATTTTTCAAAGCCGAAAGACGATGAGAAACCGCCTGAAGCCAAGGCAAAAATCAAGAAACTCTTTAATAAAGCGCAAAAATCCTCAGCCACTGATTCGACTGAAGAAAAAGAAAAGAAAAAAGAGCTCGCACGCCAGAGGCTTGAAAAGCTAAAAAACGGCTCAAAAAAATTCTTTTCAAAAGCGATAAAAGCTGTATTTAACAAAAAAGTTCTTGCGGCAGTGGCAGTTATCGCCGTGATTATTGCCGGAATTTTCGGCGCTGTATACGCGGCACAGCAGGCAAAGGTTGCTTACCTGAAACCTTATCAGGAAAAGTACCCGCAGGTGCAGTTCCCCCAGGGGATACTTGAAAAATACTGCGACATATACGGCGAAAATCCTGATACGGTAGGGTATATTAAAATCCCCGGCACATCGGTGGACTCTTCTGTAAGCTCCGACAGCAAGACATACCCCTATGCCCAAAGCTGCACAAAAGGGAGCGAGCAGTTTAACTACGTTATATATCTTGACGATGACAGTCTTGAAGAGTTATACTCAACCGCCGACAGCTATAATACTTCAGACGGATATGTTACATATTCCGACCTGACGGCGGATTATACGTTTAAGATTGTAGGAGCGTTTTATACCAACACAGACGCCAAGGATGACAACGGATACGTATTTCCCTATAACGTAACGGAAGAAATGACGGTGGATTCTCAAAACGAGTATATCTCAAGGCTGCAATCCAGATTTATATACAGCACGGGAATCGACATTACCAGGCAGGATAAGCTGATAACCATATCTTGCCCCACGGATTACCGCAGTAATTTCCGCTTTGTGGTAGTTGGCGTAATGAGAGATGACGCCGCCGACAAATTAACCGCCACTGAAAAGGACGATATAAGGTATCCTCAGGTTATATATGACGAAAGCAAAACTCAAAATCCCTACAAATACTCCTCAGAGTGGTATCCCGAAATCGTTATAACCAACAGTGACGGCGCACAAAAGACGATACAGAAGACCGCTGAGGATTATCAAAACAAACAATAAACAAAACGAAAAGAAAAATCGGACTCGCAGATGTGAGTCCGATTTTAATATACATTAATATTTATTTTTATCAGTCATTCTGAGGAACATATTCAAAGCTTGAAGCATTATATCCAAAATACTTTTCAACTATAGGTGTAAATTCATCAGCGTCGTTATAGTCAGGATTTTTCAGCTCATAGAAAGCTTCGTTATAAGTATCGGCTGCGGCGTCCCATTTCTTAAAGGAGAATACATAGCTTGTTGAATCAAGCTCGCCGTTGAGCACGGTGTAATTATCCTTTCCCTCTGCTGCGTTAAAATTGAATTCATCTGTAATGATAACACTTATCTGACCGGCATCAAGCGCCTGCATTGCCTGAGCTATATCAGCGTATTCCTCAATCGAGGAAAATCCGTCTTTAATGATAGTGTTTTTATCAAGAGCGGCGACAGCAGCTTCAGATACGACTCCGGCTTTTACACCGCCGAGAGCGGCATAAGATGTAATCTGGCTGTCTTTAGCGGTAACAGCAATTACTCTGTCTGTTATAAGGTCGTTGGTATATGAATAATTTTTGTTAAAAGAGCCTGTATCCTTTGAAATTCCGCCGACCATAACGTATGCAATATATTCGTTTCCTTCATCATCAGTATAGGCAACGTCCTCGCCTACTGCATAGTCCTCGTCAACCTGAACAAAGCTGTAGGTCTTGTATTCTCCCTTTACATCGTCAAATATACGCTTGATAAGCTCAACGTCAAAGCCCGTCAGCTTTCCGTTTTCGTCAGTATAGATAAACGGCGATTTTTCAGCAGTATAGGCGATAAGCATCGTTTCGTCATCAATAACCTCTGCCTCTGTAGCGGAAGAACATCCGGCAAAACAGAGTGTAACAGTCAGGGCACAGATAACAACCGAAATAAATTTTTTCATTTTTTTCATGAATATGTATCCTCCTTTTCGGATAACTTATTATAATTTTATAATATATAAGATATAAAGTCAATAGAAAATAAAACGGCGGTGCTTGACAGGCTTGTAGTATTGATATATCCTAAACATATGAATTATTCCGACATTACAAAAGGGCTGTTTTTAAGCAGACAAAACAGATTTATAGCCAAGGTGGATATCGGCGGCAAAATACATACCGTGCACGTAAAAAATACCGGAAGGTGCAGAGAACTCTTCAGGAAAAACGCAGTTGTTTATGTTCAGCGAAGCAATAATCCAAACCGCAAAACGCTCTACGATTTGATTGCGGTGTACAAGGGCGACACGCTTGTAAACGTTGATTCCCAAAGCCCCAACAAGGCTGTTCGTGAATGGCTTGAGGCAGGAGGGCTTTTGGCTAAGCCCACTTTAATTAAACCCGAGGTGCGTTACGGGGATTCACGGCTTGATTTTTATATAGAAAACGAGAAAGAAAAAGCCTTTGTTGAGGTTAAGGGCGTAACCCTTGAAAAAGACGGCGAGGCGCTTTTCCCCGATGCTCCTACCCAGCGGGGACGCAGGCATCTGGCAGAGCTTATCAAAGCTTGCGAAAACGGATATACAGCGGCGGTCATATTTTTAGTGCAGATGAAAGGGTGCCATACATTTTCTCCCAACGCCGTCACCGACCCGTTATTTGCCGATGAGCTTAAGAGGGCTGCCAAAAGCGGTGTCAGAATAATCGCCCTTGACTGCGTAGTAAATCCTAACAGCATAATAGCGGATAAAAAAATCAAAGTAAAATTATAATAAATATTAGTAATTTATATTTACCTGCAATTGACAAAACACAAATCAAAGAGTAATATAATAGTTTAAGAAATAATAAAAGAGGCGAAAAAGATGTTGACATTAGACAGAGTATATAAAGCAAAGCGCGTGCTTTCTGAAATAACAAGAGAAACTGATATGATTCTTGCCAAGAACCTCTGCCCCAACACAAGCGTTTATTTAAAAACAGAAAATCTTCAGGTAACGGGCTCATTTAAAATAAGAGGCTCATATTTTAAAATAAGCCAGCTTTCAGATGAGGAGAAAGCAAAGGGTGTAATCGCCTGCTCTGCCGGCAACCATGCTCAGGGCGTGGCGCTTGCCGCTACAAAAAACAACATTAAATCGCTCATATGCCTGCCGGACGGCGCACCAATCAGCAAGGTTGAGGCTACAAAGCGCTACGGTGCCGAGGTGTGCATGGTAAAGGGTGTTTATGACGACGCATATAACAAAGCGCTCTCCCTTAAAGAGGAGAAGGGCTATACCTTCATCCATCCCTTTGATGATCCTGATGTTATTGCCGGTCAGGGTACAATCGGACTTGAAATTCTTGAACAGCTTCCCGACGCTGACGCAGTTATAGTACCTATCGGCGGCGGCGGACTTATCGCCGGAGTTGCTTATACTATCAAACAGATAAATCCAAACTGCAAGGTTTACGGAGTCCAGGCAAGCGGAGCGCCGTCAATGCAAAGAGCTATAAATGACGGCAAAATAGAAACTCTTGACAAGGTTCAGACCATTGCAGACGGTATCGCCGTAAAAACTCCCGGAGAGCTCACCTATGAGCTTGTAAGCAAATATGTTGACGGAATATATACTGTAACAGATGATGAGATTGCTCTTGCAATACTTACTCTTATGGAGCAGGAAAAGCTTGTTGCCGAGGGCGCAGGCGCAGTTCCGGTAGCGGCTGTTATGAACGGCAAGATCCCGGAAATCGAGGGCAAAAAGGTATGCTGTCTTGTTTCAGGCGGTAATATCGACGTTACTATTCTTTCA
>HHCFR02800__coassemble_2594_pt1 | contig 12012 bp, 8 predicted proteins | sample HHCFR02800__metabat2_high_PE_036 | metagenome-assembled genome bin HHCFR02800 | reverse complement strand
GAAAAAATTTATAATTTTCTATCTTCAAATAACATTGTAATAATTATATTTCACAAAAATTAAAGCCCGGTGAAAATCACCGGGCTTTAAGCCTTAGAAATTATTTCTCTTCGGGAGCATAGTAATCAACAAGCTTAGCAAGCTTATTGTACTTCTCGATAGAATTCTCAGCTGCAATAGCAAAGAGCTTCTCTGCCTTGCCGGGGAATGATCTCTTGAGAGCGGAATATCTTGTTTCGCCTTCAATGAACTCAACATAGTCGGCTGTAGGAGCCTTGCTGTCGAGTGAGAACGGATTCTTGCCCTGAGCTGTAAGTGCAGGATTGAAACGGAAGAGGTTCCAGTAACCTGCTGCAACTGCTTTCTTCTGCTCTGTCTGGTTGAACGGCATCTTGATACCGTGGTTGATACAAGGAGCATAGCAGATGATGATTGAAGGTCCGTTATAAGCGGCAGCCTCCTGGAATGCCTTGAGACACTGAGCAGGGTTAGCGCCCATTGCTACCTGAGCAACATATACATAACCATAGCTCATAGCTATCTGAGCAAGGTCTTTCTTCTTAACTACCTTACCTGAAGCAGCGAACTTGGCAACTGCACCTGTAGGAGTAGACTTTGAAGCCTGACCGCCTGTGTTTGAATAAACCTCAGTATCGAATACTACGATATTTACATCCTCGTTGGAAGCGATAACGTGGTCGAGTCCGCCGAAGCCAATATCGTAAGCCCAGCCGTCGCCGCCGAAGATGAAGGTATACTTCTTAGCAGCATAATCAGCATCCTTAAGGAAGTCAGCAGCTGCATCGGCAGCCTCACCCTCGAATGAAGTATTCTTAAGAGCTTCGATAAGAGCATCTGCTGCTGCGGTGTTTGTCTCAGCGTTTTCATAAGTATCAAGCCATGCCTGAACCTTGTCGGCAACAGGTGTGTCAAGAAGAACCTGAGCATCAGCGGCAAGTCTCTCACGGATCTGCTTCTGAGCAAGCATCATACCGTAACCGAACTCAGCGTTATCCTCAAACAGTGAGTTTGACCAAGCAGGACCGTGACCCTTCTTGTCAACTGTGTAAGGTGTTGAAGGAGCTGAACCGCCCCAGATTGATGAACAGCCTGTAGCGTTGGCGATATACATCTTGTCGCCGTAAAGCTGAGTAGCAAGTTTTGCATAAGGAGTCTCACCGCAGCCTGCGCATGCGCCGGAGAACTCAAGATACGGCTTTCTGTACTGAACGCCGATAGTTGTGTTTGCAAGAACCTCAGGCTTAGCGTCAATATCAACAAGAGCGTCAAATACTTTCTGCTGGTCAAGCTGTGAGGCAATTGGCTTCATTGTAAGTGACTTTGTAGGACATACGTTTGCACAAGAGCCGCATCCGGTACAGTCGAGAGTAGAAACAATGATAGCAAACTTGTAAGGAGCTCTCTTGTGGTTAACCATCTTTGTGCCCTCGGGAGCGTTAGCTTCCTCTTCAGCGTTAAGGCAAACAGGACGGATAACAGCGTGCGGACAAACCATTGAGCAAAGGTTACACTGAGCGCACTTTGTGCTGTCCCACTCAGGAACTGTGATGGCGATACCTCTCTTTTCAAATGCGGCAGAGCCCTGAGGATATACGCCGTCAGCAGAGTCAACGAATGTTGAAACAGGAAGATCATCACCGTGAAGTCTGCCTACAGGATCAAGGATTTCCTTAACAAATTTCTTCATCTCAGGACGGTCTGTAGGAATCTCAAGCTCAACAGGCTCATCCTTAGCGTCCTTCCATGATTCAGGAACGTCAATCTTAACAAGCTCTTTTGAACCTCTGTCAATTCCGGCAAAGTTAGCGTTTACAACAGCTTCGCCCTTCTTGGAGAACTTCTTAACAACGGCTGCTTTCATAAGCTCGATTGCCTTGTCAACAGGAAGGATGTTTGAAATTGTGAAGAACGCTGACTGAAGAATTGTTGACGCTCTTCCGGGAAGACCAACTTCCTCAGCAATCTTGATACCGTTAATGGTGTAGAACTGAATATCATTTTCAGCAATATATTTCTTCATTGAGGCAGGAAGCTGCTTGTCCAGCTCTTCCGGAGTCCAGATACAGTTGAGAAGGAATGTACCGCCCGGAACAATATCCTGTACCATGTCATACTTGGTTACGTATGAAGGATTGTGGCAGGCAACGAAGTTTGCCTTATTGATAAGATAAGTAGATGTAATCGGAGATGAACCGAAACGCAGGTGAGATACGGTGATACCGCCTGATTTCTTAGAATCGTAGAAGAAATAGCCCTGTGCGTACATGTCAGTGTTATCGCCGATGATCTTGATGGAATCCTTGTTGGCGCCGACAGTACCGTCTGAGCCAAGACCCCAGAACTTACATGAGGTTGTGCCCTCAGGTGTGGTGTCAGGAGTTTCGGTAACATCAAGTGAAAGATTTGTAACGTCATCGTGGATTGAAAGTGTGAATCTCTGCTTCGGCTCGTCTGCGTTCATATTGTTGTAAACAGCGATAATGTGAGCCGGGAGAGTATCCTTTGAACCAAGACCGTAACGTCCGCCGTAAACAGGTACGTTCTCAAACTTTGTGCCCTTAAGAGCGGCAACAACGTCAAGATAAAGCGGCTCGCCCAGTGAACCAGGTTCCTTAGTTCTGTCGATAACGGAAATAGTCTTAACTGACTCAGGCATAACATCAAGAAGATGCTTAACAGAGAACGGTCTGTAAAGATGAACCTTGATCATACCAACCTTTTCGCCGCGGGTATTAAGGAAATCAACTGTTTCTTTAATGGTGTCGCAAACTGAACCCATAGCGATAAGAACTCTGTCAGCGTCCTCAGCTCCGTAGTAGTTAAAGAGCTTGTAGTCTGTACCGAGCTTTTCGTTAACCATATTCATGTACATCTCAGTTGTGGCAACAGCGTCGTTGTAATACTTGTTGCATGCTTCACGATGCTGGAAGAATACGTCGCTGTTTTCTGCTGAACCTCTGAGAACAGGTCTTTCAGGATTAAGAGCACGGGCACGGAACTCCTGAACGTCCTCCATATCAACCATTGACTTAAGGTCGTCATAGTCCCAGATTTCGATCTTCTGAACCTCGTGAGAGGTACGGAAACCGTCGAAGAAGTGAAGGAAAGGAATACGGCTCTTGAGTGTTGAAAGGTGAGCTACGGCACCAAGGTCCATAACCTCCTGAACATTTGCAGAGCAGAGCATTGCATAACCTGTCTGACGGCAAGCCATAACGTCTGAATGGTCACCGAAAATGTTGAGTGCGTGAGTTGAAACGCAACGTGCTGATACATGAATAACAGATGGAATAAGCTCTCCGGCGATCTTGTACATATTAGGGATCATAAGGAGCAGACCCTGTGAAGCTGTATAAGTCGTTGTAAGGGCGCCTGCTGAAAGTGAGCCGTGAACGGCACCTGCGGCACCTGCTTCAGACTCCATTTCGGCAACCTTTACGGTCTGACCGAAAATGTTCTTTACTCCCCTTGCTGCCATGGCGTCAGTTTCCTCAGCCATGTTTGAAGAAGGAGTAATGGGATAAATTGCGGCAACTTCCGTAAACGCATAGCTAACATGCGCAGCGGCAGTGTTACCGTCCATGGTTTTCTTTTTTCTTGCCATTGGAAGATCCTCCTAAAGTAAATAAAAATATTGTGAATTTGTGCACTGATAGGTAAACCTACCTAACCTTATTAATTATATCACTAATCTTTTTCAAATTCAATGATAAAAACAAAAAAGCAGCAGAAAAATCCTGCTGCTCACCGGGGTTAATCCCATCCGCCTTCCATTATTTCAATACCTGTAACGGGCTTAATTTTAACAGAATCCTCGTTGGCTGCGACTTCTTCTGTGTCGTTAGTAATAGTAATACCCTCAAACTCAACCTTTACGGTTACTTTGCCCTTTACATTTTCTATTACAAATTTTTCTTCTTTACCGAATTTATAATCCTTTAGTTCTACATCACGTGTTTCAAGCTTGGTATATTTTTTGTCTCCGTCCACCATATAGTAAACGGTAAGTTTAGTTTCCTCGTTATTATAAAACGGGAGAACTACTGAAACGTCGATATCACGTTTTTTTGGCTTGGCGGTAGTAGTATTTGCGGTTGTTGTTTCTTTATTGTTATTCACCTGAGTAGTACCTGAACCGGAATTCCCTGCCGTAGTGCCGCTTCCCGAACCGCTGCTGCCGCTGTTATTTGAGCTGTTCTGACTGTCAGAATCACTCTGACCGCCTGCCGCAGTTGTGCCTGTGGAGGTATCAGAGCTCTCCTGCTCGTCCTCACTGTCCTTGTCCGCCTTGATTCTTTCAGTAACCACGTCACCGTTTTCATCAGTGACAGTCTGTCCGTTTTCATCGGTTACAGGAATATCCTTATATTCCTTTGAAGAACATGCGGTAAAGGCAAACAGCAGTGCAACAATCAATGAAACAGAAATAACCTTTTTCATAAATTTAAACTCCTTAAACAAACACGTTATATGATGCGTCGCTGGGCATTCTCCAATCCCCTCTCGGGCTTAACGAAACCGTACCCACCTTGGGTGAATCAGGAATGCACGAGCGTTTGAACTGACTGATGAAAAATCGTTTAAAAAAGACCTGCGACCATTTTGAAATAACCGCTTCGTCATACTTTCCCTCAAAAGCCTTAAGAGCTAAAACATTAAGCTTTTCACGGTCAAATCCAAAGCGCACAAAATTATACAGGAAAAAGTCGTGTAACTCATAAGGTCCGATATTTTCCTCCGTTTTCTGAGCAATTTCGCCGTTTTCATCAGGGGGCAGAAGCTCAGGCGACACAGGAGTGTCAAGTATATCACGCAAAATTGCGGAGGTCTTATCGTCACTTACGTCAGCAACATATTCCACAAGATACTTTACAAGCGTTTTCGGAACGGAAGCGTTGACGCCGTACATGGACATATGGTCGCCGTTATAGGTGCACCAGCCCATAGCAAGTTCGCTTAAATCACCTGTTCCCACAAGGAGCTTGCCGTGCTTGTTTGCCATATCAAAAAGCACCTGAGTACGCTCCCTTGCCTGCGTATTTTCGTAGGTTACGTCTTTTATTCTCTCATCGTGGTCTATATCCTTCATATGCTGAACACAGGCATCTTTAATGCTGATTTCCTTTGCAGTAACTCCCAGGGACTCCATAAGCGCAACAGCGTTGTCATGCGTTCTGTCGGTGGTACCGAAGCCCGGCATGGTTATGCCGAGAATATCGTGGCTGTCCCTGCCGAGCATTTTCATCGCCTGATCACAGACAAGAAGTGCAAGGGTGGAATCAAGTCCGCCTGAAATTCCTACGACAACACCGCTTGAGCCCACGTGCTCAATCCTTTTTGCAAGCCCGGATGCCTGAATAGCAAATATCTCCCTGCACCTCTCACGGCGTTTTTCATCGTTTTGAGGTACAAACGGGAATGGGTCGACAAATCTGTATTTGAGATCGTTGCTGTCATTTATCAGCGAAATCTTAACCAATCCTACGTTTTCGTCGGAAAGATTTTCAAATGATATATTATTATGTCTTAAAGCCGTCAGTTTTTCAATATCAATATCGGCAATGGTAACAACATTCTCACGGCAAAAACGCTCGCCCTCAGAAATTACAGCTCCGTTTTCCGCAACAAGCGTTGCGCCGCTGAAAACAAGGTCCGTCGTGCTTTCATAAACTGAAGCGCCTGCGTAAACATAACCGCAGATGCATCTTGCGGACTGATTTGCCACAAGATCGCTGCGATACTGCGCTTTTGAAACATACTCGTCGCTGGCAGACAAATTAGCAATAATATTTGCACCGTGCTGAACCAACACACTGCTGGGCGGCACGGGAACCCAAAGATCCTCGCAAATTTCTATTCCGAGAACAGCGCCGTCACCCAAATCAAAAATCTGATTCCCGATTTTAGTATCAAAGCCACAGAAATTTATATCTTGGCAAGCTTTAAACTGCGAGCCGGACGCAAACCAGCGCTTCTCATAAAATTCGTTATAATTAGCAATATGAGTTTTAGCAACTATACCGCGCACCGTGCCATCATGCAAAACAACAGCGCAATTATATAGGCTGTTATAAAAAGGCACCGGCATGCCTACCACAACACAGATATTCTTGCCCTTAGTATAAGCGGCGATATCTTTTAGCGCATTTTCAGCAGACTGCTGCAGCGATTTTTTAAAAAAGAGATCTGCGCATGTATACCCCGTCAGCGAAAGCTCAGGAGTAACCAGAAGCCTGGCGTTTTCCTCAAGCGCAGTGTCGATTGCTTTTTTTATCTCCTCTTTGTTAAAATCAGGGTCGGCAACTCTGAGCTTCAATGAAGCGGAGGCAACCCTGAAAAAGCCGTAATTCATCCCATCACCTGTAAGTTAATATTATCAGTATTTTATAAATAAATTGTTAAATCATTGTTATTTTAAATTTAAAAGATATAGTTTCGTCAGGGGAAAGCACCGTCATCCCCCTCTTATGCTCAAAAATCCCGTCCTCATCAAGACAGCTTGATATACCTGTCCACGGCTCAAGAGCAACAAACGGAGCATTGCCTACTGCCGACCAGATAAGTAGATTGCTCATATCTTGGAAATCAATGCGTATTCCCCTCTCATTTTTGCCTATGAGAGTTACGGATTTTGAAGCGCAGTCCTCAAATATCAGAGCGTCGTTTTCCTCAAAAAGTTCGTGGCGAAGCTGCAAAGTATCGCCCCCTGCCATAATGTCATATTTCTTTTCGGGGTCAACAAGCCCTGTGTGATGATCCGGGCGCAGGCAGGCCTTGCTGATAGGTCTGTCAAAAACTACTTTATAGTCCTCGAAGTTCTCGCCGCCGTCCACCGGGCAGTTAAACGCAGGATGTCCGCCGATAACAAAGGGCATCTTGTCCTCGCCCGTATTTGTAATTATATATTCGTTAGTCACGGTATTTCCGTTTATCGTGTATTTTATTTTAAGCTCGTAGTCAAAAGGATACTGAGCCCTGGTCTCGTCACTGCTTTTTTGAATAAACGTTACGCTGTTACTGTGTTTCTCCAAGACCTCAAAAGGATTTATCCTTGCCACGCCGTGGCGCTTCATAACGCACTGTTTGCCAAAAGCCGAAGCCTCGCCGTCAGGCAGTACCCCGACAATAGGAAAACACACCGGCGCCTGTCCCGCCCAGTAAGACGGATCTCCCTGCCAGAGATATTCCCTGCCGTCTTTTTTCAGGGAATTGAGCTGAGCTCCCTCGGTATTAACTACCGCAGCGCTTTCACCGCTTGTGATTTTTATCTTCACAAAATATCACTCCAATCAAAAATAATTATAACTTATATAAACTTTTAATGCAATATTGAAATTGTGGTATATATGGGTTACAATATGGATGTAAAAACCGCAGGGCGTGAAACTGCGATCATAACATACACGCTATCTTTGGCATGCACAAATCATTAAACCGGGAGAAACGAAAATGGATATTGAAAATTACATTCACGAAGCAATTTTTGAAGAAAAGGAACAGCACAGATGCTTTTACGAGCTTATTTGGGATAATTTTAAAGAGGACGGTTTTGTTGTGACCGATGAGGACGGCTATGAAATAGACGCTGTTATCAAAGCAGTAGCAATACAAAATCTTCTTGGCGAATTTGTCTACAGGCTCTATGACGAAGTAAACGAAACAGGCTTTGAGGATGTTATTGAGCACCTGCAAAACATAGGATTTTATGAGGATGATGTTATCCAATACTGCAAGAGTAACGAAAATATCGAAACAGACGATGACGATTTTGAAATCACGGTAAAGAATGCTCTTGACTATATCACAGAGATCACCGCAGACAAAATGCTTGAGGAATTTTCTGCGGAGGATTTGTTTGACTATATGTTCACAGCAACGTACGAATTCGAGCAGGACTTTGTGTTTGATTTTGAAGATTACGAGGAAATGCAGGCATTCATCGACACAAACCACGACCAGCTTGATAACTACAAGGAAGAGTATCCCTCAGTTCTTCGCTGGATCGAAAGCGGCATGATATGCTGACCAAATTACATAGCAAAAGCGCTGCGGAATAATCCGCAGCGCTTATTTTATACTCATTTACAAAATATTATATTTATTATCCAAGGCCTTTTTCGTCAAAGTTGAAAATAGTTGAAAGGATAACCTCATAACCTGTCTTAATGGCTTCAGGAACAAGTCTGTCATAGCTGTCACGGCGGTTATGGTAATAATCGGCAGGAGCCGGGTCCATAGCGGCAAGGCATGTGGAGGTTATACCTGCCTGAGTAAATGCGGCGGCGTCTGATGAGCCGAAGAACACATTTGCAAACTTAAGGTCGTCGTGACCTGCCTCTTTTGCAGAATCCATAACAAGCTGGCTGAATTTTTCGTTATGCTTAACCGTACCGGTCATATCTCTGTTATAAACATTCAGATATTCCAGGTCGGTAAGCGTATCAACGCAGAGAACGGCTGTCTCCACGCCGCTGTTTACATACTCGTCATAGTGGTCCTTTGCCCACTGCTTGCAGCCTCTGAGTCCTGCTTCCTCACCGTCGGTAATCATAGCGCAAACCTCGGTATTTTCAAAATTGACGCCTGCCATATCAAGCATACGAAGCGCAGTTACAGCGGCATATGTGCCGGTAAGGTTATCGTTTGCACCTGGTGATATGGTTTTAAAGTCAACGAAGAGGAACAAAGTAACCATTGCAAGAGCCGTAAGGAAATGGAAGAAATAGCTGTAATTGAGCATAAACTCACCGAATGCTCCCATATCCACAAAGTTTGCAATGATAGTAATTACCGCCAAAACGAAAGAAATAATGGCGCCGCCGATAGTCCAGCCCATAAGTATGGTCATAAGCGGAAACTTTTTGCCGTAATAGATATGGCGCCATTCATAAGCGGAGTCGATATGACCGCTGATGATTATACGTCTTTTTACTTCTCCGGTGGGTTTTCTTACGCCAAGAAGGTTATGTCCCTCAACTTTCTTATAAAGCGGGTCCATAAAGCGCTTGTACATAAGAAATTCCATTACTGTGATAAGCAGACTTACAAAAAGCACGCCGCCCACTATGCACTGAGCAACGAAAAAGCTGATAACGCTGGTGAATACCAGTATTCCGCACACTACGACTGCCAGAAATACAGCGGCGGAAACAAGCTTTGTCCAGTGAAGGAATGCCTTGGGCGCCATTTTGTATGATTCAAAACGTGTTTCATCACAAAATGTGTCCATTTCCTTTTTAATGTGTTTTTCAGCGGCAAGGCAATTTTCGTTGCCTGACTCACGGGGACCGTATTTTTTGATTACATTTGTAATCTCTTTTACGGTGTAGTCAACATTTTCATCAATGACTGACTGAGGAAAATCTGCGATTTTCATACTTATTTTTCTCCTTTAGCCTTGTATTTTTTATTAAGTTTCACTTCATAATGAGTGTCACAGATGTAGAATTTACGCTGGATATCCGCTCGCTTGAAGGGATTTTTTATAAGCGACACTTTATCCACAGCATAATTTATACCCAGCAGGCTGTAATACGGCTTAAACCGGTCAAGCCTTGATTTAAAATCTTTCCAATTTTTGTTTGCGTCGTCGGACCAAGCCGCCTCTGCCAGCGCCTGCATTCTCGGATAAGTCTGCAAATCAAGCTTTTCCCTGCCGTCAATCCATTCCGTCCACAGTTCGCCCTCAATTCCGAGAACGTTTGAGATATTCTCCTTATTAACGCCGTATTTTACCGGTGAGTAGTTATATGTATTGGTAAGTGGGTACTGGGCGTATGTCATATCAAAGTAGAACGCCTGGTGATTTGAGAGAATTATATCGCCGCCGCTGTTGGCATGATTTTCTGCGTTTTTATCTCTTTGCGGCGTCCAGTATTGAATAATAGCTGATTTGTCGAGGTTTCCTGCTTTAAGTATTTCATTCCAGCCGATAAGCCTCTTGCCCTTTGATTTAAGGTGTTCCAAAACACGGTTATTAAACCAGCCCTGAAGGTCCTCTTCATTCTTAAGGTTATTTTCCTTAATCACCTTTTGGCAATGGGGGCATTTTTTCCACTCGTCCTTGGGAGCTTCGTCGCCGCCGATATGGAAATACGGCGCAGGGAACATCTCGCATATTTCGTCAATAACATCAAACACGAACTGAATATTCTCTTCCCTGCCGACGCATATCGTTCTGTTCCAGTCCTTTATACCCAAAACACGCTCAGGAATCGAGCTTCCGAAATACCCGGGCACTCCCCTGTCAAGCTCACGGCATGCAAGCTTAGGATAAGCAGCAATTTCCGCCGCACTGTGAGCAGGAAAGTCAATTTCAGGCACTATCATTATGCCGCGTTTATCGGCGTAGTCAACTATCTCGGCAATATCCTCACGGGTATAATATCCGCTGTACTCCTCCTCAACTACGTCCTTGCTCTGCCAGCCGTTAATTTGGGTGCTTTGGCGCACGGAGCCGATCTCGGTCAGAAGAGGATATTTTTTTATCTCAACACGCCATCCCTGGTCGTCAGTAAGATGCCAGTGAAAGACATTGAGCTTCATCATAAACATCATATCAAGCAGACGCTTAACCTCTTCTTTGCCGAAGAAGTGACGACTCTCATCAAGCTGAAGTCCGCGCCATTTAAAAGAAGGTCTGTCAGTGATTCGGCAGCAGTTTACTCTTCTTTTTCCGAACTCATAGGAACTTATCTGTCTGAGGGATTGAAGAGCGTAATAAGCGCCGGTTTCAGTGCTTGCCGTAATTGTGATACACTCCTGAGTTATATCTAGCACATAACCCTCCTGAGGCTGCGAATCATCTTTTTTTATTATCAATCTGCCGTCGTCTGCTCTCTCAAGTTCAAGAAGCGGCAGGTCAAAATCGCTTTTTACTTTCAAGTCATCTTTAAAAACAAAATAGCCGCTGCCATCAAGGCATTTAAGCGGAGCCGGAATTAGATTAAGCATAGTTTTACCCCTCATTACTCTACTTAATTATTAATAACAAAAGAATTGTAACATAACTTTATTAAAAACACAATAACAACCTGCTAAATTAAAAAATAATTAAAATTTATCAGTTAAATAAGGCTCAGCACATCCGATATATCCCTTACTACCTCTGCTCCCGTGCTTTTAAGTCTGTCATAATTCTGGTGACCGTTGCTCACAAGAATACTCCTGCACCCCACGGCGCTTGCTGTTTCAAAATCATGAACAGTATCGCCGATAAATACCGCTTCCTTTGGGTCAACACGGTTTTGAAGCATCCATTTTTTTGCAAGCTGAGCCTTGCCCCGGGCTAAATTATCGTCAATACCGGCAACACCGTAAAAATAATCCATAATATCAAACTGATTTATCTGAAAAGCCAGTCTGTTTTTCTCGCAGGCAGAGATAACCGTCTGCACGGCTCCCCGTTTTTTTATCTCCCTTAACACATCGTCTGCGCCGCTGTACAGTTTGGCTTTTTTCTGGAGCGGAGAATAAAGCCTGATATAAAGCTCCGCCAGCTCCTCAAACGGATGCACACTAAAATCAAAGCCCACCTGTCTGTAATACTCAATAACAGGAAAGCAAAATATCTCACGGTATTTTTCCACCGTCAGAAATTTGTCGTATCCTTTTATTTTGAGCATCTCGTTCATGGCGTCAACGCCTATCTGCACGTCGTCATAAAGAGTGCCGTTCCAATCCCAAATAACATACTTATACTTCATATCTTCACACCTATAATATTGCTGTTTTTAACTTAGCATCAAAGGTAGCACAATAAAAAAGGGCGGTTCATTCGTCAAACAAACCGCCGTTGATTTGGCCTGCCTGAAGGGACTCGAACCCCCAATCTTCAGAATCGGAATCTGATGCATCAGCCATTATGCTACAGGCAGAAATATCATTAATATTATAATTGCACATAAAGTTGCAGTCAAGCAAAATATGTGTTAAAATTATAACATCAACAATACAAGGAGAATATGTATGCTGGTTTTTAAGAATGAGACA
>HHCFR02800__coassemble_2532_pt1 | contig 12298 bp, 10 predicted proteins | sample HHCFR02800__metabat2_high_PE_036 | metagenome-assembled genome bin HHCFR02800 | reverse complement strand
ATAAAACCAGCCTCTTCTTATTGAAACGTCCACCTCAGCAGGATACCAGCAAAGCCGGTCGCTTTTTTCAAGCACCTGCCTTGAGCCTAAATCTTCATCCTTGGAGGAAAATTCCTTGAGTGACGCCGCCTGATTTTCTCCCTGCTGGCTTTTCTTCATGGTTTTTTCAGCGTCACAAAGAGAATACGGAACCACGCTGTATTCAGATTTTCTGGTCTTTCCGCCCTCATTGCCGACCCAGCGTATATCGTTTCCGCAAATAGCAATATTTGCTTTTGGCTGAAGAGTTCTTATTATTTTATAATACCGCTGCCAGTCATATTCAAAATCAACAGCGTCCGCTCCCTTTGCTCCGTCAAACCACACCTCAAACACTTCGCCGTAATTTGTCAGAAGCTCCTCAAGTTGATTGCAGAAATAATCGTTATATGCCTGAGTGCCGTAACGCTTGTCGTGCATATCCCACGGAGAAAGATAAACGCCGAAATCCAAGCCATACTTCCTGCATGCGTCAGACACGAGTTTAACGATATCTTTGCCGAAAGCAGTGTTCTTTACGCAGAAATCCGTATATTCAGTGTGCCACAGACAAAATCCGTCATGGTGCTTGCAGGTAAGAATAATTCCCGTAGCGCCGCTTTTTTTAATAACGGACGCCCACTGCTCGGCATCAACAGCACTGATTGTAAAATTATCAACAGTCTCGTTACCCTTGCCCCACTCCCTTGCGGTAGCGGTGTTCATACCAAAATGTATAAAGCAATAAAAAGGCTTTTCGGCAAGTCTCATTTGATTTTCCGACGGCACTACGGATATATAGCGCTCCACCTCGTTGTCCATCAGCGCAAAGCCGTTATTGTCGGTGGTCCAGTTTCTGTTAAATTCGGTGTTCATATAAAACCTCGTTAAAGTAAATTGTTGTTAAACTGCTACGATATTTACAAGCTTACCCGGAACATAGATTTCCTTTTTAATTGTCTTGCCCTCTATTGCCGCAGCAATTTTCTCATCAGCCTTTGCCAGCGCTATTGCCTCATCCTTGCTGATGTCAACCGGCACGGTGATACGTGAACGTACCTTGCCCATTATCTGAAGCGCAATCTCAACAGTGCTTTCCTTGGTCTTTTCCTCGTCATATTCCGGCCAGCTTGCATCGTGAACAGCTCCGCCGAAATTCATAACCTCCCACATTTCCTCGGTAACATGGGGAGCAAACGGATTAAGGAGAATGGTAAGCGTTTTCAGCTCAGCCTTGTTTACGCCCTTCGACGCCATCTCGTTTACCAGAGTCATCATAGCGGCAATGGCAGTATTGCATTTAAGGTTGTCGATATCCTCAGTAACTTTCTTAATTGTCTTGTGCATCAGCGGCTCAAGAGCCTCGGAATAGGTATCGCCGTCAGTAACGGTTTCCTGAAGGTTCCAGAAACGCTCGATAAAGCGCTTGCATCCCTTGATTGAGTCGCTGTTCCACGGAGCAGCCTTTTCAAAATCGCCTATGAACATTTCATAAAGACGCATTGTGTCGGCGCCGTACTGGTCTACGATTTCATCGGGATTAACAACATTGCCTCTTGACTTGGACATCTTTTCGCCGTTTTCACCCAGAATCATTCCGTGTGAAGTACGCTTTGCATACGGCTCCTTAGTGGGCACTACGCCGATATCATAAAGGAATTTATGCCAGAAGCGTGAATAAAGCAGATGAAGAGTCGTGTGCTCCATACCGCCGTTATACCAGTCAACAGGTCCCCAGTATTTTACAGCCTCAGGAGAAACAAGCTCCTTGTCGTTGTGGGGATCCATATATCTGAGGAAATACCAAGAAGAACCTGCCCACTGAGGCATGGTGTCTGTTTCCCTCTTTGCAGGCTTTCCGCAGTGGGGACAAGTAGTATTAACCCAGTCGGTCATCTTGGCAAGAGGTGACTCACCTGTGTCAGTAGGCTCATAAGAATCCACCTTAGGCAGTCTCAGCGGCAGCTCACTCTCAGGAATCGGAACATATCCGCATTCCTCACATTTAACGATCGGGATTGGCTCGCCCCAGTATCTCTGACGTGAGAATACCCAGTCTCTGAGCTTAAAATTGACTTTCTGGTGACCCTTACCCTCTTTGGTAAGCCATTCAGTTATAGCGGTTTTAGCCTCCTCAACATTCATTCCGTTAAGGAAGGATGAATTAACAAGCTTTCCGGTATTGCAATCGGTGAAAGCCTCATTTTCAACTCCTACCTGAGAACCTGCAACCACCTCGATAATCGGCAAATCAAACTTCTTTGCAAATTCCCAGTCACGTGTGTCGTGAGCCGGAACTGCCATGATGGCGCCTGTTCCGTATGAAGTGAGAACATAGTCTGAAATAAATATCGGAATCTCCGTATCGTTTACAGGATTTATTCCCATAACTCCCTGGAGCTTAACGCCTGTTTTTTCCTTATTAAGCTCGGTACGCTCAAAGTCAGATTTGTGCGCAGCCGCCTCCTGATATTTTTTGATTTCGTCCATATTTGACAGACGATCAGCCCATTTTTCAATCAGCGGATGCTCAGGTGACATAACCATGTATGTAGCTCCGAAAAGAGTATCAGGTCTTGTGGTATAAACTGTCAAAGTATCGCCGAGTGTCGTACCGAAATCAACCTCCGCACCGGTAGATCTGCCTATCCAGTTCTTCTGCTGAACCTTTACCCTGTCGATAAAGTCAAGATCGTCAAGGTCATCAACGAGCCTCTGGGCATACTCTGTTATTTTAAGCATCCACTGGCTCTGATTCTTTCTTATTACCTCACTGCCGCAGCGCTCGCACACACCGTTTACAACCTCTTCGTTTGCAAGCACGCATTTGCAGGAAGTACACCAGTTTACTGCCATTTCTTTTTTATAGGCAAGACCCTTTTTGAAAAGCTGGAGGAATATCCACTGAGTCCATTTGTAATATGACGGGTCGGTGGTGTTTATCTCCCTTGTCCAGTCGAAGGAGAATCCCAGAGATTGCAGCTGCTCTTTAAAGTGGGCAATATTTTTCTGGGTTACATCTTCGGGATGAACATGATTTTTAATAGCGAAATTCTCAGTAGGAAGCCCGAAAGCGTCCCAGCCCATGGGATAAAGTACATTGTAGCCCTGAAGTCTCTTCTTTCTTGCAACTATATCAAGAGCGGTATAGGAACGCGGATGACCTACGTGAAGTCCCTGACCTGACGGGTAAGGGAACTCAACAAGGCAGTAATACTTGGGCAGAGTAAAATCCTGCTTTGCCGCAAAGGTATTCTGGCTGTACCAGATGTCCTGCCACTTTTTTTCAATCTTTTTATAATTGTATTCCATATGTCAGTCCTCCAAAAAATCTGTAATATCTATTTTTTTGCCATCCTCCCACAAGCGCTCCAGCTGATAAAAATCACGCTGGTCCTTATAGAAAACATGGATAACCACTGAATTATAATCAAGGCACACCCAAGGCGTATTTCTGCCCTCAATATGATGCGGCGTTATGCCCTGCTGCTCGAGACGGTACTCCACCTCTTCACTCAGAGCCTTAACCTGGGTTGAGCTGGTACCTGTGGCAATAACAAAATAATCGGCTAAAATCGTAAGGTCGGTTATACCGATAACCTGTATGTTCTCGCCCTTTTTGCTGTCAATCGCCTTAACTGCCTCTTTAACAATACTCTTTGCGTCCATTGATTCACTTTCCTTTACCGTAAAATCTTGTTTATTTGTCATTCTTAAAATAATGTGTCAGTATCCAGTTATATGCGTTTACCGTGTCGGGGTGAAGAATATTCCCCTTTTCGGCAACTGATTTGATTGTATATGCCGTGGCATAGAGCAGTCCCTGCTCCTTGCCTTCGTCGACCTTGCTGCGCATAACGTCAACGTCGTCATAATCCCTGTCGGCTGAAATAAAATCAGCAAGATAGATTATCTCATCCATCAGCGTCATATCGGCTCTGCCGGTGGTGTGATAACGTATGGCGTCAAGTATCTCAGCGTCGTCAATATTAAGCACCGCCTTTGCAAAAGCCGCTCCCGATATCTGATGATAAAATTTCTTCTGGCTTTTTTCCAGCGGCGTAATCGTCATGCCTGCTTTTTCTATAATCTCAAGCTGTTCTTCGGCAGAGCTTTCCTTCATAGCGTCGTGCAGTATTCCGGCGACACGCGCCTTCTCCACATCAGCAGAATACCGCTGTGCCAGCATTGCCGCACTTTCCGACACGCAGAGTGAATGATAAAAGCGATAGTCAGAAAGCCGCTGTCTTATAATTGAAGTATATTCCTTTATATCATACAATGTAAAGACCCTTTTCCAAAATATATTTTTCCACGCCGTAAGGCACGAGGTGTGAAATGTCCTCTTTGTTTTTTACTTTTTCCCTGATTTGGCTGGAGCTCAGCCGTATTACCGGATAATTGGCGATATAATATCTGCCACGCATTTTATCACATTTGGCGGCATATTCGTAAAGCTTCCTTTTTTCCTGCTCGCTTTCACGTGCCGATGTACACAGAGTGACCATATCAAGGATGTCCTCATACCTGTACCACTCATGAAAAGTCAGAAACTGGTCAGCACCGATAATGAGGAAAAATTCATCCTCAGGGAAATCCGCTTTAAGCTGCATAACCGTGTCGTAGGTATATGATTTACCCTGCCTGTCAAATTCAATATCACTCACCACAAAAGCGGGATTCTGAGCAGTCGCGATACGCGCCATGTTTAGTCTGTCCTCAGCAGGTGCAAGATACTCCGACGTCTTGTGAGGCGGAAGCGATGTGGGGATGAAAAATATTCTGTCCAAGCCGAGGCTCTTATAATAATTTTCAGCCAGCGCCAGATGCCCTTTGTGAATCGGGTTAAAAGCTCCGCCGAATATTCCGGTTTTCATTTTTGCTTTCCTCTGAATTTAGGTCTGTCATAGACAGCGTAAGGATTTTTAGCTTCCTTTTCTCTCTGGCGCTGTCTCTTGCCCTTGATTTTTACTTTCTTTTTGGCTGTTGCCTTCGCGGTTCCTGAACCGCGCTTTTTCTTTTTCTCTGCAATTCTGTCGGGGTCAGCCTCACGGTAAAGGACAATTATTCCGCCTATTACCTGTATAACCTCAGCACCAAGCGGCGCTGCCAGCTCATTTGCCAGTTCCTTGGGAGTTTTCGGCGCAGTTTCAAGATGCACCCTGATTTTTATTAATTCCCTGGCGTCCAGCGTGTCGTCAACCTGTGTAATAAGATTATCGCTTATTCCCTCTTTGCCTATCTGAATAATAGGCTCAAGTCCGTTTGCCTTGGCTCTCCACTGAGCTCTTTCCTTTGATGTCATAATATTTTCTCCAGTTCCTCGGTAAGTAATCTGAGCGCCTTGCCCCTGTGGCTTATCTTGTCCTTTTCATCAGCGGTGTATCTGCCGAAGGACTTTCCGTCCACCAAAAACAGCGGATCATATCCGAATCCCTCGTTGCCGTCACGCTGAAATCCTATTGCCCCGTGGCACTCGCCGCGGACAACAATTTCTCTTCCGTCAGGGAAAGTACAGCATACGGCGCAAACATAATACGCCGTGCGCTTATCAGCCTCAACGCCCTCAAGCTTTTCAAGCAGGAGGTCGTTATTTTTCTCGTCGTTGCCGTGCTCACCTGCAAAACGGGCTGAATAAACTCCCGGAGCGCCGTTAAGGTAATCAACGCAGAGTCCCGAATCATCGGCAATTGCAGGCATTCCTGTTTCCTTGCATGCGGCACGTGCCTTTAATTTGGCGTTATCTTCAAAAGTCTCGCCGTTTTCGTCAACGTCCTCAAGGGTAATTCCCAGCATTTTAGCCGTCACCACATTAATTCCCAGCGGGGAAAGTATACGCTGCATTTCCCCTAATTTTTTCATATTATTTGTTGCAAGAATAAAGTCCATTATTTTTCCTCGTCATTAGTAATAAAATCAGCTATGTCCTTATCGTCATCGGGTATTTTAGCATCAAACAGAGCGCTGGCAAAGGCATCTGCGTCAAAGGGCTGAAGGTCCTCTATCTTTTCGCCAACACCCACAAATTTTACCGGAACGTCAAGCTCATTATTTATTGCCAGCACAACTCCGCCCTTGGCGGTGCCGTCAAGCTTAGTCAGGACAATTCCCGTGATTCCTGCGGCTTCTTTAAAGTCCTTTGCCTGATTTACGGCATTCTGACCGGTGGTAGCGTCCAGCACAAGAAGTATTTCCTTTGACGCGTCGGGGAGCTCCCTGTCTATTACACGGCTTATCTTGTTAAGCTCGTCCATAAGATTCTTTTTATTATGGAGCCTGCCTGCCGTGTCGATTATTATAACGTCACAGTTTCTCGCCTTACCTGCCTGTATCGTATCGTAAACAACCGCGGCAGGGTCCGAGCCCTCAGCATGCTTTATAAGGTCCACCTGTGCTCTGTCAGCCCAAACCTGAAGCTGTTCTATGGCGGCGGCTCTGAATGTATCCGCGGCGCCGAGTATTACTTTTCTGTTCTGCTCTTTAAGTCTCAGCGCAAGTTTGCCGATAGTAGTGGTCTTGCCCACGCCGTTTACACCTATCATCAGTATTATTGACGGCTTAGTACGCAGTTTGAGATAACTACCGCCCCAAACGATACCTGAAACAATATCCTTCATCGTTTCACGCACCTGTCTTACGTCGGTTATTCTGTCGTTTTCAATCTTACTCTTAAGGTCGCGTATAATACGCTCGGCGGTGGGCATACCCACGTCGCCCATTATAAGTATTTCCTCCAGCTCGTCGAAAAGCTCGTCCGAAATCTCCTTATAGGACTCCATAACCTGGTCCATCTGGGCTGTGATTCCCTCGTCCCTGGTTTTCTTCAGTCCTTTCTTGAAAAATGAAAAAATACCCATATTTAATCCTTCCTTTAAGAAATATTAATCACTTCACCGCTGTGATTATTCAAGCCCCATCTGAGCGGCAAGCTCTGCTGTCTGAAGCTCAATAAGCTTGGAAACGCCCTTTTCCTGCATTGTAACGCCGTACAGCACGTCGGCTTCCTCCATAGTGCCGCGTCTGTGAGTGATGGAGATGAACTGCGTCTTATCTGTCATTTTGCGCATATATTTTGCAAATCGCTCTACATTAACGTCGTCCAGCGCCGCCTCAACCTCGTCGTATATACAAAACGGAGCAGGCTGAACCTTAAGAACGCTGAAGAGCAGCGCCATAGCCGCCAGCGATTTCTCGCCGCCGGAAAACAGATTGATATTCTGCACTGATTTTCCGGGTGGCTGAATTTTGATTTCTATGGGAGATTCAAGGCAGTTGTCAGGCTCCTCAAGAATTATCTCGCCCTTGCCTCCGCCGAAGAAATCGGCAAAGCAAACCTTGAACTCCTCGTTGATTTTCTTAAACTTTTCAAGGAATTTTTCGCTCATTGATGCGGTGAGATCCTCGATAATTTTCATAAGCTCGGATTTTGACTTTTCCACGTCGCCTATCTGTTCCTTGAGAAATTCGTACCGCTGTGAAACTTCCTTGTATTCCTCAATAGCGCCCACATTGATAGAGCCCAGCGCTTTAATGGCGACTTTTATTTCATGGAGGCGTTTTTTTGCCTCTGCCATATTGTCAATCTGGATATTGAAGGCTTCCGCCTCACGCTTTGTAAGCTCATACTGCTCAAAAAGCATGTCGTTGAGTTCGTCATATTCCTTTCGCATGGCTATCTTGCGCTCGTCAAGGCGTACAAGCTCGCCGGAGAGTTTTTCACGTTCCTGGCCTTTGTTTCGTTCCAACACTCTCAGCTCGCCCGAGCGTTTTTCAAGCGCGTCACGCTTTTCAATCTCCAGCGACACATTCTTCTCAGCTTCTGCCGCCTTGGCTCTAAGTTCATCCGCCTGGGACTTAACCTGATCAATACGGGAAAGAAGCTCGCTGTTTCTGCCCTCTATCTCCCTAATCTCATCCTCAATGGTTCTGACTCTGTCGGACTGAGTATCTTTTCTGACTTCAAGCTCGCTGATGGATTCGCGCGCCGTTTCGTTATCTTTAATAAGCGACATAAGCTCAAGATTGATTTGCTCGCTCTTTTGCCTGTACTGCTCATTTTTCTCGATTATTTCGTTGGCGTTGTCACTGGTTTTTGTAAGTTCCTCCTGAGCGGAGTTTATTTGATTTTCAATATCTAAAGCCTGCTTTTCGCTGTCTTTATTCAGCTTTTCAAGGTCATTTGTTCTTTGCTGAGAACTTTCTTTTTCAGCAATCAGGGTCGTTTTTCTAGAAATCAGTGTTTCCAGCTTTTCTGAAATCAGCTTGTTTTCGCCCTGGGCTCTGATAAGTTCTTCCTTTGCCTGCTGAAGATCAACCTCAGCTCCCTGAAGCATAGCGGCGGCATAATTAGCATCCTCCAGCGCAGTCTTATACTCCGCTGAAAGCGTTTCTGACTGCTTTTCAAGCTCCTTAGCCTGATTATTAAGCTCTTCAATCATATTGCCTCTGGAGAGAATACCGGCGCTCTTGGACTGTGAACCGCCCGTCATTGAACCGCCCGGATTAATAACCTGACCGTCCAGCGTCACTATCTTAAATCTGTTGAAATAACGCTTGGCAATACCTATCGCACAGTCCATATCCTCTACGATTACGACTCTGCCCAGCAGATTTGATACGATGTTTTTATACTCGCTTTTACATTCCACAAGCTCGCTTGCAACTGCCACAAAGCCGAGATTATCGTCAAGCTCTTTTTCGTCAAGATATCTGGGTTTAATATTTGACACCGGCAGGAATGTAGCTCTGCCGAGGTGATTGTTTTTAAGGTAATAGATTGCCCTTTTGGCGTCTGTTTCGTTGGTGGTTACAATATTTTGCATTGCAGCGCCCAGCGCAACCTCAACTGCCACAGAATACTCGTTATCAACGGTGATAAGCTGTGACAGCGGTCCGTGAATTCCTGAAAGAGCTCTGCTTTGAGACTGTTTCATAACGGCTTTTACAGCGCCCGAAAAGCCCTCCATATTCTTTTCAAGGTCGCTGAGCATTTTTGCCTTTGATTTTTTCTGGGAAAGTTCAAGATTAACGCTGTCAAGCTGTTTTTTTATCTTGTCAGCTTTCTGCGTCTTATTTTCCAGCTTAAGTCTGAAACCTGAAAGAGAATTATTGTTTTCCTCTATGCGGCTGTTGAGAAACTTAAGATTTTCCTCGCTCTGGGTTTTCTGCTCAAGAACCGACTGAGCATCCCTCTCGCACTCTGCCACGGCTTCGTCAATAGCGCTCTGGCGAGCCTTAATCTCGTTTATTGATGACACGGCTTGTGAGCATTTTACCCTACAATCGGAAAGTTCAAGGGTAAGGGCTGTAATCTTTTGATTAAGCTCCACCGTCATTTTAGAATACTTCTCGTTTGAGGAAACCAGCTCCTGCATCTGCATTGAAATCTCAGCAAGGCTGTTTTTCTTTTCCTGCACAAGCTTTTCGTTTTGCTCAATAAGCTGTTGCTTCTCTTTTATCTGAGAGTCAATGGAGGAATTTGAATTGTCCGCGTCTCCGATATCGTTTTTAAGTCTTGCGATAGTTTCGTTGTTGTGCTCCAGCGTATTTTGCAAAACGGAAGCGTCTGTGTCCCTGCGCAAAGCCTCCTCCACAAATTCCTTTGAACCTGTGCGTATCTCCTCTATCAGGGCATTTATACCGGCAGTTTTTTCCAGTATTTCCTCTATTTCGTTTTCTATATTTTTAAGCTCTTTTTCGCATACGTCGTAGGAAGCGTTAGCGGCGTCAATCTTGTGCTCCTGCTCCCTGAGCTCGTTAGTAAACCTGTTGATTTTATTTATCCAAACGCCTATTTCAAGAGTCTTTTTTTCCTCTGACAGTTCAAGAAACTGCGACGCTTTTTCACTCTGCTTTTTAAGCGGACCTACACGGTTTTCAAGCTCGCCCAGAATATCCAGCAGTCTCACAAGATTTTCCTGAGCCTGGTCAAGCCTGCGTGTTGCGTCTGTTCTCTTGTGACGGAAAAGCGATATGCCTGCCGCTTCCTCAAAAAGCTCACGGCGGTCCTCATTCTTCTGGGAGATAATGGAGTCAATCTTTCCCTGACCTACCATTGAATAGCCGTCCGAGCCGAGTCCTGTGTCCATAAACAGCTCGTGAATATCACGTCTGCGCACATTTTCGCCGTCTATTTTATATTCGCTTTCGCCCGACCTGTAGTAGCGCCTTGTAACAGTCACCGTGTCGCCCTTGTCTTTAAGGGTATGGTCCGAGTTATCAAGCGTAAGCTGCACCTGGGCAAATCCCAGCGCTTTTCTGGCGGAAGTACCGCCGAAGATAACATCCTCCATTTTTGAGCCACGCAGAGACTTTGTACTCGTTTCACCAAGCACCCAGCGCACAGCGTCGGAAATATTACTCTTTCCTGAGCCGTTGGGACCTACAACTGCGGTGATTCCGCTGCCGAAATTAAGTTGTGTTTTGTCCGGGAAAGATTTGAATCCCTGCATTTCCAGCGTTTTTAAAACCATTATTTTATCCTCAGTTCATCAACGTCAAGTCCGTTGTCAGTAATAATTTTTATGTTATATCCCCTCTCCATAAGGAGATAAATATTTCTTTTTCCGTTGCCCTTGAGCTTGGAGATTGACCTCTGATTAACAAACACCTGATAATCAGCCGGCGGCAGTTCAAGGATTTTATTAACCATTATGCGTGATTTTACCAGCTCGCCGAAACTGTCGTGAAATCCGCCTGCCAGCATATTCTCCTTGATATCGCTGCCCGAATGAAGTCCCAGGCGTATCACTCTGATTCCCGCCTTCTCAAACATCGGCACAAGAACAGCGCACAGCTCCACAGAATCATCCACGTTAAGCGGCTTGTATTCGCCGCTCAGATAAAGCTCTGCAAGATATGTATTTTTAAGTACAACTGTGGGGTATATTCTGACCGTTTGGGGTTTAATTTCTATTATTTTTTTAGCGGTTTCAAGGGACTTTTCAGCAGTGTCCTTATAAAGTCCCGTCATCATCTGAAGTCCAAGCTCAAAGCCTGCGTTTTTTATCATTTCAGACGCGTTTAAAACATCCTGGGCAGTGTGTCCTCTTCTGTTGGCTTCAAGGACTTCGTCGTCCATACTCTGAGCGCCCAGCTCAATGCTGGTAACGCCGTATTTTTTGAGTAAATCAAGTATTTCCTCTGTGATACAGTCAGGTCTTGTGGAAATTCGGATACCCGAAACCTCGCCGCTTTTGACATAAGGATAGGCGGCTGAAAGAAGCTCAAGCATGTAATCCCTGTCAATGGCTGTAAAGGAACCGCCGAAAAAAGCGATTTCATAATCATACCCTTTTTTTGACAGAGCTGTTTTAACTGTCTTGTCCACATATTCAACGTCGGGCAAAAAAGTCTTGCCCGTTATTGTTTTTTGGTTACAGAAAGAGCATGCACACGGGCAGCCCTGATGCGGCACAAAAATACTGATATTGCCTTTTTTCATATATTTAAAATCATCCTAATCCCATTAGTTTCAGCGCTTCTTTGGCGGCAGCCTGTTCGGCGCTTTTTTTGCTTTTACCCTTTCCTCTGCCGATGACGTTGGAATTAAGTCTGACCTCAGCCTCAAACACCTTGTCATGGTCGGGACCTGAAGAACCTACGAAAACATAGTTTATACTCTGGTCGGGGTTCTGCTGAATAACCTCCTGAAGGGTCGTTTTATAATCCTTAAAGTTGATATTGTGATTTTCCAGCGCAGGTCTGAGAAAGCCCAGTACAAATTCTCTGGCTTTTTCAAGTCCGCCGTCAAGATATATGGCGGCTATCAGGGATTCAAACGCGTCCTCGAGTATTGAGGGGCGGTGCGCTCCGCCTGTCAGCGTCTCCCCCTTGCCGAGGAAAAGATAATCGCCGAGACAAATCTGAGACGCAAATCCCGACAGGCTCTCGGTGCAGACAAGGGACGCCTTAAATTTTGAAAGCTCGCCCTCAGGCATATCCGGATACGTTTCAAACAAAAACTGGCTGGTTATCAGCGACAGCACCGAATCGCCGAGAAATTCCATTCTTTCGTTACTTTTGGAGCCGTTATTCCTCTCATTTGCAAATGAGGAATGGGTAAGCGCCTGCATAAGATAAGACCTGTTATTAAATCTGTAGCTGATTCTCTTTTCAAGAGTTTCCATATACCATGACTTCCTTTAGAAGATTATGCCGGATTAAGCGCATTTTCGATTTCTTTAATAAGGTCGTTTTCAAGAAACCAAACTGCCTGCTTAATGGCGTTTTTAAAAGTATTTGCGTCGGCAGAGCCGTGAGCTTTTACTACTGGCTTTTT
>HHCFR02800__coassemble_2359_pt1 | contig 13102 bp, 10 predicted proteins | sample HHCFR02800__metabat2_high_PE_036 | metagenome-assembled genome bin HHCFR02800 | reverse complement strand
ACTGATTCACTTTATATCGGCGATACGACTTTGAGAGTAAGTCAGCTGCTTTCAATGGTGGTTGTTGTAGTATTTGCGCTTGCGCTGGTAGTTTGCTTTGTAAAATTGAAAAAGGGAACGCTGTGGAAAGCTCTCCTGCTTGATACCGATACCCCAAACACTAAAAGCGCAGTGAGCGGTGACACACCTCAAAAAGAAGAAAATACTGAAATAAAAAATGAAATTACGGAGAATAAAAATGGCACAGATAATTGACGGAAAAGCAGTATCAAAACAGGTAAGGGAGAAGGTGGCCGCAGAAACAGCCGCTTTAAAGGAAAAGGGTATTACACCAGGTCTGGCGGTAATAATAGTCGGCGATGACCCGGCGTCACAGGTTTATGTAAGAAATAAGGAAAAGGCATGTGACGAGGTGGGCTTTTACAGCGAAAAATTCGCTTTGCCGGCAAGCACCACCCAGCAGGAACTTAATGAGCTTGTAATGAAGCTTAATAAGCGTGACAAGATCAGCGGTATTTTATGCCAGCTTCCGCTTCCGTCTCATCTTGATGACAAAGAAGTAATTAACCTTATTGACCCCAAAAAGGATGTAGACGCTTTTCACCCGGTGAATGTCGGTGAAATAATGATTGGCGATTACAATTTCCTGCCATGTACTCCTGCCGGAATAATGGAGCTGATTCATTCCACAGGTGTTGATATCTGTTCAAAAAAAGCCGTGGTTATCGGAAGAAGCAATATCGTCGGCAAACCGATGGCAATGCTGTTGCTCCACGAGAACGCTACGGTTGAGATAACTCATTCAAAAACAAAGGACCTCAAGTCCATAACAAGTCAGGCGGATATACTTGTGGCAGCTATAGGCAAGGCAAAGTTCGTCACAGCCGATATGGTTAAGGACGGCGCCGTTGTTATTGACGTGGGAATGAACAGGGACGAAAACGGCAAGCTCTGCGGCGACGTGGATTTTGAAAATGTAAAGGAAAAATGCTCTTATATTACTCCTGTTCCTGGCGGCGTAGGCCCAATGACAATATCTATGCTGATGAAGAATACGCTCACCGCCGCTAAGATTCAAAACGGTCTGATGAAGTAATATCAGCCGGTAAATTTGCAGGTGCTATGAAAACAGGTGATAAAATGAGCTTGGAAGAGCAGGTAGTTAATAAACTGATTGAAAAAAATTATCATATCTCTTTTGCTGAATCCTGTACGGGAGGGCTTTGCTGCGGTACTTTGGTAAACGTGTCAAATGCCTCCCGGGTGCTTGATATGTCCTTTGTGACCTATGCAAATGAGGCGAAGATTGCTTTGCTGGGAGTCAGCGCCGACACAATCAGCAGTTTTGGCGTTGTCAGCGAGGAGGTCGCCGCAGAAATGGCATCAGGAGTCGCCGCAAAGGCAGGTTGCCAGATAGGAGTCGGGATAACAGGCGTTGCAGGACCTACGGGCGGCACGGCTGTAAAACCCGTCGGTATGGTCTGCTTCGGCTTCTGCGTTAACTCAAATGTGAGTACCTATACTTGCCGTTTTGGCGATTTGGGACGCAATCAGGTAAGAAAAGCAAGCGTGGAATTTGTTTTTAAAAAACTACTTGAACTTATCTGAATTTTATGTATAATATATAAAGTGACGTGCAAAAGCCTAAATTGGGCATTTTAACACGCCTTAATGCTGGAGTGGCACAGTTGGTAGCGCAACTGATTCGTAATCAGTAGGTCGTGGGTTCAAGTCCCATCTCCAGCTCCATATCGCCGCGTTCTTCGTGTCCGCGGCGATGTTTTTATACAGTTAAAACAATATTTAGATTATTCATGAAGGCGTAGCTCAGTTGGTTAGAGTACCTGCTTGACATGCAGGGGGTCGGTGGTTCAAGTCCACTCGTCTTCACCAAAAAGACTGCACAGGCAGTCTTTTTTTATTATTCACAATATGCTAAATGTGCAAATTGGAAAAATACTATTTTGTTTAAGTTCGTTTTTCAGTTGCCGATGAACATAATAAATGTTTTTATAGTTATTATATATGAATCTGATTTTCTTTTTTCGCTTTTTTATGAATTATGAAACAATGATGTTTCTCTGTTTTTTGCACACGTATTGAATTATTTTACACAGTGTGTTACAATCTTGTAGCAAAAAAAGAGAGGAGTATTTTATGGAGAGGGAAAAGTTAAAGTCCCGTTTGGGATTTATTTTGCTTTCCGCAGGCTGTGCCATTGGTATCGGTAACGTTTGGAAGTTTCCGTATATAGCGGGACAGGGCGGCGGAGGCACGTTCGTACTTTTTTATCTAATTTTTTTGGTGATTTTAGGTCTGCCTATTCTGAGCATGGAGTTTGCTGTGGGCAGAGCGTCGCAAAAAAGCCCGGTAAAAGCATATCAGGCACTTGAAAAGCCAAAGAGCAAATGGCATATACACGGTTATTTGACCCTTATCGGATGCTATTTGCTGATGATGTATTACACAAGTGTTTCGGGCTGGATGCTTCACTATTTTTACCTGACAGCTACAGGAAAATTCGAGGGTGCAAATACCCAGTTTGTCGAAAATGCCTTTAACGAAATGCTGGCGCAGCCAAAAACCATGATGTTTTGGGTTGTTGTGGTTGTCGCTTTCGGCATTTTGGTATGTGCTAAAGGGCTTCAAAGCGGTCTTGAAAAAGTCACCAAGGTTATGATGGTAGCGCTTCTTGTGATAATGGTTGTGCTGGCGATAAACAGCTTTACCATGGACGGAGCAAAAGAGGGACTTTCTTATTTCCTTCTTCCCGACTTTGAGCGAATGAAAAGCGTCGGGGTTGCCACAACTCTGGTAAGCGCTATGAATCAGGCGTTCTTCACCCTCAGTCTCGGTATCGGAGCTATGGCGATTTTCGGCAGCTATATTGATAAAAAGCATACTCTTCTGGGCGAATCCGCAAGAGTAGTTGTGCTTGACACATTTGTTGCGATTTCTGCCGGACTTATTATTTTCCCGGCTTGCTTTACATATAATGTTGACCAGACATCGGGGACAAAGCTCATTTTCATCACGCTTCCTAACATATTTGCAAATATGCCCATGGGTCGCGTGTGGGGCAGCATTTTCTTCCTGTTTATGTCATTTGCGGCACTTTCTACTATTTTTGCCGTGTTTGAAAATATTATCTGCTGTGTAATGGAGCTTACGGGTATGAGCAGACTTAAATCGTCAATATTTAACTTTGTGCTTATTACACTGCTTTCCGTTCCCTGCGTTTTAGGATTTAATATTTGGGCTTGGGACGGCTTCAAAATCTTCGGCGGAACAGTAATGGATCTGGAAGACTTTTTGGTAAGCAATATCTTCCTGCCTCTCGGCAGTCTTATATATCTTCTTTTCTGTGTCAGCAAAAAAGGCTGGGGATGGAAAAACTATATGAAAGAAGCCAATACCGGCAAGGGACTTAAGGTCAAAAACTGGATGAGATTTTATCTCACCTACATTTTGCCGCTGATAGTTATATTCATATTTGCATTCGGAATTTACGACAAATTCAAAACTTTGTTTTAACATTCAAATTTGCAAAAATATACTGATTGCAAAAATAAAAAGGTTGTCACCGACAACCTTTTTATTTTTATCTGTTTAATTTTTAGTGTGTTATTTCGGACAGGTGTATCTTGGCTGGTTTACGCTTTTTTTGCCGTATTCAATTGCGCTTACAGGGCAGTGGGATATGCAGGCCATGCAGTGAGTGCAGTTGTCATCCCATACAGGCTTGCCGTCTTTTAGGCTGATATTGTTAAGGGGACACAGTTTTTCGCACGCCCCGCAACTGATACAGGTGTCTTTTACACGGAACTTTTTAGCGTGTACCATAGCAGGATAAAATATCTGATTGATAAATCCGCTGTATATTTTATCTAACAGAGTAGGCGTTACTTTTTCAAACTGTCCGCCGTCTGCTATAACTTTTGCGGCTTTGTCTATTACAGGTTCAGCCTTTGCCACCTCTTTGGCGGCAGTTTCTTTGTCCGGAACGTCAAACATGGCGATGTAATTTTCAGGCATAACCACTGAGCACAGACCCAAATATTTGATGTTCAGCTTGCCGCACAGCTCTTTAAGGTATTTTTCGGCATTTCCGGTTTCTCCGCCGCAGGTCATAACAAAATACGCCTCGTGGCTTCCGTTTTGTCGGATATTGCAGATGAAATTCTCAACAACTCTGGGAATTCTCCATGCATAGGTCGGAGTTACGAAAACAAAACGTTCGTTTTTCTGTGCTGAATACACTTTTTCCTGTTTCAGGTACTCGTTGATTGATACCGTATCCTCATTTATGATGCGGGAAATTCTTTTTGCGGCGTACCTGCTGTTTCCTGTTCCTGAAAAATATAAAATCATAATATCACCTGATACATTATACCAGATTTTCAAGTCTTAATCAATCTTATGTATAATGCATATCCGCCCCGGAAAATATCTCCGAGGCGGTTTTTGCTTGCTTTTCTTTTTTTACTCCATTGCGTCAGATACAGCGTCGCCGGCTCTGTCAACTGCGCCGCCTACTCCGTCGGCAAGGTCGTCAGCGCCCTGTCCGATATCGTCGCCGACTCTGTCAGCCTTTGATTCCATCTCGTTTGTTGTGCTGTTGTCCATAGTGCTTTCGGCGCTGGACTGGTTCTGAGTTGTTGAAGAAGCTTCTGTTACGTTTGTTGTTTGTGTTACAGCTGATGTGTTTTCAGTTGTAGTTGTTGTGGTATCGTCAGTGTTGTTGGAACATCCCATAAATACTGTTGCGATAACGGCAACCGCCATTGCAATAATTAAAAATTTGCTTTTCATAATTATAACTTCCTTTCACAATTATAATTTGCTTTTTTATAAAATTTATTCAAATTATTTTGTCAGTGTTCCGCCGTCGGAGTAGAGAAGAAGCAGTATGTTTTCCTCTGCTCCCGTATCGGTATTGACATAAATGAGAACTTCCTCGTTTGTTTCATTGCTTTCACAGTGAAATTCGTAGCAGTTAGCCTCAGTACCGTTGTCCTTGGGTATTACACATTTTTTCACATTCATTACGGTAAGATATGGGCTGATGTTTTTCTGAAGTTCCTCCTGTGTTTTGTCGGCGGAAAACTTAGCCCTGTCCCTGTGGTTGACAAGAAATCCTTTTGCCTCTATGCTTACAACCTCGCCGTTATTCATTGATACTCCGACTTTTATAAGGTCGCTGTAATAAATCACTCCTGAAACGCTGTAAGCAAAATTGATAACGCAGACATTGTTGTCCGTCATATAATAAGTTTCCGTCATGTTTTCATAGCCGAGTTTTTCGAGATAATCCTTAGCGATGTTTACGGCGTTTTCCTCTGTTATGGTCGATTTAGTTATTTTTCCGCCGTAAAGCATATATGCGACATATCCGCCGTTTTTAGTTATTCCCACAGTTTTCTGACCATAAGAGAAAACATAACAGGGGACATTGCCGTCTTCCTCGCTTTGAAAGCTTACCTGGTCGTAAGAGCACCCCATAGCATACGCCGCAATGTCAGCAGCGTCATCTTTACTGTATGCTTCTGCATCTTTCAGCATCTGAGATTCTCTGTTCAAAACGGCGTCGGCGAAGGGACCGTCATAAAGAAGTGTAGGGTAGTCTTTAAATGCGCTTTCGGCAGTTGTCATATCATTTGTCAGTGAGTTTACCGTTACGTTATTTTCATTTTTTACATTGCTGGCAGTTATCAGTCCGCCGTTGTTGCATACGCTGACCATTGAGCTTATGGAGTCATTAAGCTGCGTGGCATAGTTTAGCAGAGTTGATAAATTATTATGCTCCTCCTGACTTACCGTTTCGCCTGAAGCCGTTTTTTGCGCTATATATGTGGCGTAGTCGCTTGCCTGGCTAATAAATTTGTATGTGGAGCTCAGATTCATTTGCCCCACAGGCAGACGGGAGAGAGCGTCCTTTGCCTTGGTACATTCGGAATACAGGTCGGAGCTGATCTCATACAGCATTTTGTCGGAGTTTGAGTAAATGCTTTTTGTCAAATTGGTTTCGATTGAATCCATTGTTTCCGACAGCTCGTTAAGACTTTGCTGATAATTGTTTTCAAGCTGCGCTTTGTAGTTGGCAGCCATGTTCATATTAACAATCGCAAATCCCGCAAGCACGGCGACAATGGCGATTGAATATGAAAACAATCTGATATAACCCCGTTTTGTCATCAGTTTCATAGCCTTTCCGCCCGCAGTTTTTTGGTTTTTAGCATAAGCGCTTGCGGGCTTTAAGCGCAATGCTTTTTCTCAGCAATATTAACCGCCGTCAATTATACAGCGGCGCAATTTACTGCTGTTTCCAGAACTATTTTTTACCGAAAATTAAAAATTCATACAAAAAATTTTTACTTTGAATAAAACAGCGTCTTAATAGTGTTAATTTATCTTCAATTTACTTGCAGAACGGGATTGTACTATGCTATAATACAAAGTAATTGTATTAATATGGAGAAGTATGTCATGGCAAAATATGAAGGAAAAAAGCGAATCGTGGTAAAAGTTGGTACCTCGACTCTGACTCACGACACGGGAAAGACCAATATCGCCCGTATGGCAAAGCTGGTTTCGGTGCTTTCAGATTTAAAAAATGAGGGGCACGAGGTCGTTCTTGTAACCAGCGGAGCCGTGGGTATCGGAGCCGCAAAACTCGGCTTCTCAGCCAAGCCGAAAACCACCAAGGGGCTTCAGGCATCTGCGGCAGTAGGCCAGTGCGAGCTGATGTTTTTGTACGACAAATTGTTTTCCGAATACGGCGTGGTGGTAAGCCAGCTTTTGTTCACGGCGGACACTCTTGTCAACGAGGCAGAAAAAGGGCATCTTTTGGATACGTTCAACCAGCTTCTTGACTATGACGCTCTGCCAATTGTTAATGAAAACGATTCGGTATATGTTGAGGAGCTTTTAAACGGCGATAACGACTGCCTCAGCGCCAACGTAGCACAGCTTATCAATGCCGACTTGCTCATACTTCTTACTGATACTGACGGACTTTATGACGACAATCCCAGAAAGAATAAAGACGCAAAACTCATCCCTTACGTGGGTGAAATTAACGACGATATATTTAAAATTGCCGGTGACGCAGGCAAAAGCGGCACAGGCGGCTTCACCACTAAAATAAAGGCGGCAAAGATTGCTACCGACGCCGGAATCCCGGTGATAATAATGAACGGCGAAAAGCCGACATCAATTTATAAAGTTCTTGAAGGCAAGAAAATAGGTACATATTTTTCAGCAAAGGGTGAATGATTATGATTACTCAGTTAGGAATTAATGCTAAAAAAGCGGCAGGCATATTAACTACAGCAACCACGGATATTAAGAATAAGGCGCTTTGCAATATTGCAGACGCCCTCGTTTCAAATTCCGCTCAAATAATCAGTCAGAATGCTGTTGATCTTGAAAACGGAAAAAAAGCAGGACTCAGCGAGGGCATGCTTGACAGGCTTATGTTAAACGAGGACAGGATTCGTGACATGGCACAGGGCTGTATCCAAATTACAAAGCTTGATGATCCCTGCGGCAAAGTAATTGAGCAGACTGTTCACAAAAACGGCATGAAGATACAAAAGATTTCCTGTCCTATCGGCGTTATCGGAATAATATACGAATCACGTCCCAATGTTACTGCGGACGCCGCCGCCCTTTGTCTTAAGAGCGGCAATGCGGTAATACTCAGGGGAGGCAAGGAAGCAATAAACTCAAATATTGCCATTGCCGACATAATGAGAAATGCAATAAAAGCCGCCGGATTGCCTGAGAATGCTGTTCAGCTGGTGACTGATACCAGCAGGGAATCCGCAACTGAGCTTATGAGGATGAAAGAGTATCTTGACTGCCTTATCCCAAGGGGAGGAAAGGCGCTTATTCAGTCAGTTGTTCAAAATTCAACAGTTCCCGTGATTGAAACGGGTTCTGGCAACTGTCATATTTATGTTGACGAATCGGCGGATATTGACATGGCGGCAAAAATTATATTTAATGCTAAGACCCAGCGTATCGGCGTGTGCAATGCCTGCGAAAGTCTGGTAATACACAGCGCTGTTATAGACAAGGCTCTGCCGGTTATAAAAAAACTCCTTGATGAGAAAAATGTAATAATCAGAGGCGACGAGCGAGCAAAAGCCGTTTGCCCCGATATTGAAGAGGCAAGCGAAGAGGATTTCTCAACAGAATATCTTGATTATATAATCAGCGTAAAAACAGTGGACAGTCTTGATGAGGCGATAGAGCATATTAACAAGTGTTCAACCGGCCATTCCGAGGCAATAATTACCGAAAACGAGGAAAACGCTGCGGAATTTATGAAACGTATTGATTCTTCGTCGGTTTATCACAATGCGTCAACACGCTTTACAGACGGCGGTGAGTTCGGACTCGGCGCCGAAATAGGAATATCCACCCAGAAACTGCATGCCCGCGGACCTATGGGGCTTGCACAGCTTACAACTACAAAATATTTGATTTTCGGAAACGGACAGGTAAGATAAATTAAAATGGAAGAAAAGGAATTAGTAAAGCAAAGGAAAAAAAGAAAAAGGGCACAGCGCAGAAAACAGGCAGGGAAGAATTTTTTAATTTTCCTCTCAATACTTATTATTGCCGTGGCAGCTTTTTTAATTACGATGAAGGTCTTGGACCCTGAGTTTAAAATATCAAGCCTTATACCTCAGGAAAAGGTGCAGCAGGCGGCGGTATTTGTAAAAGAGGATATTTTCAAGCAGACAACAACCACCACCGCCCCGGCAACAACCACCAGACCCACCACGACAAAAAGGCAGAATTATGACTATACGTCCTTTGATGACTTCGCCTTTGACACTTCGCTTCAGGGCAATCAGGCAGGCAATCTCCTTAACAGGTCAAAGGGTGCCGTTACCTACAGCTCTTCATATATATATCAGAGTATAGACGGCGTGGGAATCTACAGGTTTGAGCCTAATTCAGAAACGTATAAATTAATTGTCAAAAGCAAGAATAATCTCATATGCCTTAACGTGCTGGGGGATTATATCTATATGGTAGACACCGAAAGCAATACTCTGAAAAAAGCGCAGATTGTCGGCGGAGACACCGTAAATATTTCAAATGATATCGCATTTGCATATCTTTATAATGATAAAATATACTATATAGGCACTGATAATACGGTGGGCTATATTGACCTTAATACAACTGAGAAAACTTCGCTTTATACCGCTGAGGGCGGCAAAAAGCTCAGTTTCGTGGGTATTTCTCTTTCAAGAATATTTTTCACCACTTATGACGAGGTTACGGGATATTATGAATATATAACCGTAGCCATTGACGGCAAGTCCGACAGAAGATATTTTATGAACGATTCAAAAAATGACGATATCATAAATATTCAGCTTGAATGCGGCTTTTTCTATTATTACAAAAAGCAGTCGGATGATACATACGACCTATGCCGTCAGAAATTCGGCTCGGACAAGGTGGTCACATTGCTGGAGGATTGTTCGGTAACGGATTATCCCGTTGTGTATGCCAACAGGCTTTATTATTCGGCTATCGACGGGGCGACAGTTCAGGCAAGAGAGCTCAATATGAATTCAAAGGACGACAAGCTCATCGTTTACGCATATGACCCACAGGATATGAACACCGTCGGAGTCGGCTACGGATATCAGTACGTATTTCTCGTTTCCGGCAGCCAGGGTCTTTACAGGGGTAGCTCTGTATACACTTCCTCATCTAAGGAAAATACAATTTATTTTGAAAACGGCAAATGGCAGTACTAATGCCTGCTTATAGTATTTGTAAATAAAAGGAGCGGCAGGATTGGATAAGTATAAAAAACTTGCGTCAAATACAATAATATTTGCAATAGGCACTTTTTCATCAAAAGTGCTCTCTTTCCTGCTGATGCCCTTTGTCACCAGAATGATGACTTCCGGCGACTACGGCTCAGCGGACCTTGTTCAGCAGACGGTAAATGTGCTTATTCCTATTGTTACGCTTCAGGTGAACAGCGCCGCACTGCGCTTTTCACTTGACAAGGCAAAAAATAAATCAGATGTTTTCACGGTAGGCGTCAGAACGACGCTTGCCGGCTTTGTCGTGTTTTTATTTTTGGCTTATCCAATAAGTCTTATTGAGATAAACGATTTTAAACTCGGCGATTATATAATCCTTGTTTATGTGTTCGTGCTTGTTTCGGGTATGAGGCAGCTTTGTCAGCAGTTTGTGCGCGGCAGCGGCCACGTAAAGCTCTTTGCAGTGGACGGTATTATAGCCACTGCCACAACGCTTTTGTTTACATTCCTGTTTTTGGGCGTGTTTAAATGGGGCGTAACAGGTTATATCGTGGCAATTATTGCTTCCGACGCATGCTCAATAATCTTTTATACCATAACGGCAAAGCTTTATAGGTACCTTAGTCCCAGACTGTTTGAAAAAGGCATAACAGGTCAAATGCTGAAATATTGCGTGCCTCTTATCCCTACTGTTATACTTTGGTGGATAATTAATGTTTCGGACAGATATATGATAACTTATTTTATAGGTTCTTCGGAGAACGGACTTTATACCGCCGCCTCAAAGATACCTAATTTTGTTGTGCTTTTTGCCCAGATATTTATTGACGCTTGGCAGCTTTCAGCCGTTGATGAATATGAGAGCGAGAGCAGGGGAGAATTTTTCACCAAGGTCTTTAGGGTTTACAGTGGCGGAGTTTTCGCCGTGGCGTCGGCGCTCATACTGTTTTGTCAGTTGTTTACGAAAATCCTTGTCGCACCGTCTTACTATGAATCATGGAATTATGTTCCGATTTTGATAATCGCCACCACTTATTCCTGTATCGTAAATTTCCTTGCGTCTGTTTATATGGCGGAGAAGAAGTCACTGATGTCGCTTGTGACCGCTATGACGGGCACGGTTACAAATATTGTGCTTAATCTTATACTTATACCAAAGCTTGGTGCTACAGGCGCGGCAATAGCCACTGTTACGGCTTTTGTTGTTGTGTTTATAACAAGAGCAATCAACACGAGAAAGTATATCAAAATTAACTTTAAACTGCCGCTGATGATAATTGAAACCGTGCTACTTGTGGTACAGACCTTCCTTATGCTTTATTTCAAGGAGGGCGTGCTTCTTTACGTGGCGGAAAGCGTGCTTTTAGCAGTAATGCTGCTTTTAAATATCAAACCGATAACTGAGCTTGCAAAGCTTATATTCACAAAGTTTCTTAAGCGCGGCAAAAAGAATTTATAAATATATTCTGTTACCATTGCAAATGATGAAGTTTTAGTATATAATGTACAAAGCGATCATTTAAATTAATGTAATTATAAAATAATTTTGGGGGATTTGTATGAAAAAGATGACTGTTTCACAGGCTAAGACGGCTATCAGCGACAAGCTGAGCCATTTCTTTGGCGTGGAGCCTGCTTCAGCAACGAATCAGCAGTTTTACAAAGCGGTTGCTCTTATCGTGCGTGACATGCTGTCCAAAATGAACAGCGAATTCCGCAAAACGGCAAAAACTCAGGATACTAAAAAAATATATTATCTTTGTATGGAATTTCTGATGGGACGCTCCCTTAAGAATAATCTGTACAATTTGGACCTTACAGACACCTTTGCTCAGGCGCTTAAATCATTTGACGTGAATCTTGAAAAGCTCTATGAAGAAGAGCCAGATGCCGGACTTGGCAACGGCGGACTCGGCAGACTTGCTGCGTGCTACCTTGACGGACTTGCCACCGACGGTTTTATGTCTATGGGATATTCCATAAGATATGAGGCAGGCATCTTCAAGCAGAAGCTTGTTGACGGCTGGCAGACAGAGCTTCCTGACTTTTGGCTTCCCGGCGGCGATGTTTGGCTTGTGCCAAGAGAGGAAAGAGCTGTAGAGGTTAAGTTTGAAGGTTGGGTTGACGAAAGCTGGGACGGCGAATATCACCACGTTGAGCAAAAGGACTGCAACACCGTTATCGCAGTGCCTTATGATATGTACGTTTCAGGTAAAGGCAAGGGCGTTTCAAGGCTTCGTCTTTGGGCTTCAAGAAAGCCGGAGCTTGATATGGGGCTGTTTAATTCCGGCTCTTATATCAAGGCTATGGAGCAGTCGGCTATGGCTGAGGCTATTTCAAAAGTTCTCTATCCTGCCGATAATACTCCTGAAGGCAAGTCTCTCAGACTCAGACAGCAGTATTTTCTTGTGTCTGCCTCTGTTCAGGATATAATTCAGCGCCATCTTACCTCTTACGGCACCCTTGATAATCTGCCGGAGAAGGTGGCTATCCATATCAACGATACCCACCCCACAATGGCAATCCCCGAGCTTATGAGAATTATGCTCGACGAGTGCGGTTACGGCTGGGACGATGCTTGGAGCATTGTTACAAGGACAGTTGCTTATACCAACCACACTGTAATGAAAGAGGCTCTTGAATGCTGGAGCGAGGATCTCTATAAGAGACTGCTCCCGAGAATTTATGAGATTACCAAGGAGATTGACAACAGATTCAGAGCCTATGTCTGGGGAGTAACTCACGACGCAGACAAGGTCGAGAGAATGGCGGTTATTTCCGGCGGAGTTGTAAGAATGGCAAACCTCTGTGTTGCCGGCTCACATTCTGTAAACGGCGTTTCCGCTCTTCATTCCGAGATACTCAAGGATACTGTTTTCAATGATTTTTACACTATCACTCCCGATAAGTTTAAGAATGTTACAAACGGTATCGCTTTCAGAAGATGGATATGTCAGGCAAATCCGATGCTGACACAGTTTATTACCGAGCTTATCGGTGACGGATTTATCACAAAGAGCGATGAGCTTATCAAACTGCGTGATTTCAAGGACGATAAGCAGGTGCTTGATAAACTCAGTGCTATCAAGCTTGCAAACAAGGAAAACTTTGCCAAGATTATCAAAAAGAGAAACGGTATCACAGTTGATCCCAATTCAATATTTGACGTTCAGGTAAAGCGCCTTCATGAATATAAGAGACAGCAGCTTAATATTCTTAATATAATTTCACAATATCAGATGCTCAAAGCAAATCCGAATATGGATTTTGAGCCGAGAACTTATATCTTTGCATCAAAA
>HHCFR02800__coassemble_2356_pt1 | contig 13107 bp, 10 predicted proteins | sample HHCFR02800__metabat2_high_PE_036 | metagenome-assembled genome bin HHCFR02800 | reverse complement strand
GTTACTAATTTCACTTGATAAATTTCTGATCAAAATTAAATCAAACTCTATATCTGAATATTCAAGTAAAACGCAGTCGTACATATCCTTTGCCAGTTTATTACTGAGAAAAGGCATCTCGTCATCTTTAAATCTATGTATCGCCGATACAATAACATCACGGTAATAATACGGCGCGACTATCCGCTTATATTCATTCTTATGCTTCTTGCAGGTACAGTCAGCTTCACTGCATCCGCAGAATTTACAAAGTGGGGCGCTGATAACAGGCGCATCAAGGCAATTATCGCACAGCTTTTTATCAAGTTCAATAACTTCGCCGCACAGTTCACAGCGGTTAGGAAACAGTGCCTTTGAAAAGGTATTCAGCGCTGAAAGAAAATCGTTCATACCGTTAGATACGGGGAGATTTTTTCATAAATCTTATCCCCTATTCCTTTAATATTTTTCAACTGTTCAACGCTTGTATAGCCTCCGAGATACTCACGGTATTCAATTATTGCGGCTGCTTTTACTTCTCCTATTCCACTGATAGTCATCAGCTCCTGAGCGGTGCAGGTATTAAGATTCAGCGGATACGAAACGCTAACCTCGTCATCGGCTGTTTCTGCTGACTGAGTATTGCTTTCACTAACTGTGACACTTTCGGAAGAAGTGTTTTCATAAACATTGTCGGCATTTTGACTTGATGACTGAGCATCATTGTAAACTATTATGCCGGTCGAAGAGGTTTCAGCTTCATTAACAGAAACCCTCGGCGAAGAAAGGGCATAATACAGCACGATGCCTGACAGCACTATCAGACCGAAACCTATAACTATAATGCTCTGGCATTTGCCTTTACTCATTTTTAACGCCTGCCTCTTCTGCTCTTTTTAGACTTATGATTATTTGGATAATTTGCTTGAGCCCTTTTTACAGGGCGGTTATTTCTGCTGTCAGGCTTTATCAGACAAGAAGCACCGAATCCGATAAGGTCACGGCGACCTGCTTTGATAAGCGCTTCCTCAACAAGCCTTTTGTTCTTTGGATTAAAATATTGTAACAAAGCCCTTTGCAACGCCTTGTCATGCTCAGACCTTGCAACATAAACTTCTTCCATTGTATAAGGATCGAGCCCAGTATAAAACATACAGGTGGAGATTGTACCCGGAGTGGGATAAAAATCCTGAACCTGCTCGGGACGGATATGATTTTTCTTAAGAAAAAGCGCCAGCTCCACTGCATCGGCTAATGTGGAACCGGGATGCGACGACATAAGATAAGGAACAAGGTACTGCTCCTTGTGTACCTCCCCGGTATACCTGAAATATCTTCTTGAAAACTCGATATAAGCCTCTATATGAGGTTTTCCCATCTTGTCAAGGACTGATGCTGAGCAATGCTCAGGTGCCACTTTAAGCTGGCCTGAAACGTGATTTTCAACCATTTCCCTAAAGAAAGCATCGTCCTTGTCCTCAAGCATATAATCATATCTGATGCCGCTGCGAATAAAGACCTTTTTGACATCGGGTAATGATCTGACAGTTCTGAGAATATCGAGATACTCGCTGTGGTCTACCTTAAGATTGGGGCATGGCTTTGGCGCAAGGCATTTCTTACCCTTGCAAAGTCCGTGCTCAAGCTGGTAATCGCAGGACGGCTTTCTGAAATTAGCGGTAGGTCCGCCTATATCATGGATATACCCCTTAAATCCCGGCATTTGCGTCAGCTTTTCAGCCTCGGCGACAATGCTCTCCTTTGACCTTGAGGTGACGTATCTGCCCTGATGAAAGGCAATCGAGCAGAAATTACATCCGCCGAAACATCCGCGGTTATGGGTAATTGAAAACTCAACTTCCCTGATACCGGGAACGCCGCCTAATTTCTCGTATGACGGATGATATGCCCTTGTATACGGCAGTGAGTATACTTTATCGAGCTCCTCCTGAGTCAACGGAGGCATAGGTGGATTCTGTACCACCATGATTTTGCCGTGTTTCTGCTTTATCATTCTGCCGCGTATATGGTCCTGCTCGTCCTGCTGAATTCTGCATGACTTAGCGTATTCCCTTTTATTTGCGCAAACATTTTCATAAGACGGACATTCTACCCCTGAATACGGTGTTTCAACTGTGGGGCACGCGTAGCATGTTCCTAGAATATCCCTCATATCGGCAATACTTTCGCCGGCTGCGAGTCTGTTTGCTATTTGGACAGTCTGTTTTTCACCCATGCCGTAGGATATCAAATCGGCTTTTGAATCAATCAGAATACTTGGTCTGATTTTATCGTCCCAGTAATCGTAATGAGCAAAACGTCTTAAAGAAGCCTCCAGTCCGCCGATAATGACCGGGCAATCAGGATAAATGCTTTTTACCATATTAGAATAAACAATTACCGCTCTGTCAGGTCTTTTGCCTGCAACGCCGCCGGCAGTATATGCGTCATCATGACGCAAACGTTTGGCGGCAGTGTAATGCGCCACCATTGAGTCAATGTTACCGCTGGTGATGAAAAAACCAAGGCGCGGCCGTCCGAACTGAACAAAGTCAGCCGTACTCCTCCAGTCGGGCTGGCTGAGTACGGCTACTTTAAAGCCTTCATTTTCAAGAACTCTTGTTATTATTGCGGCGCCGAAAGAGGGGTGGTCAACGTAACTGTCGCCTGTTATATAGACAAAGTCAACGCTGTCCCAGCCTCTTTCATCCATATCATGTTTATTTATCGGGAGAAATTCGTTCATTCTTCTTCCTCGTCATATTTTTCAACTATTTTAAAAGTCGGAGATTCGCTTTCAGCGCTTTCAGCGGTATCGGCTTCATCAAAGGTTATCTGGTGAGTGTTTTCGGCAGTAAACGGAGTATTTGAGGAATTAGCCTGCATCTCAATCCACTGCTGGCGGTTAATTAGAATCTCCCTGGGTTTAGAGCCGTTTGCAGGGCCAATAATCCCCTTCTCCTGGAGCTGGTCCATAATTTTTGCGCCTCTGGCGTAACCTACGGACAACTTGCGCTGAAGGAACGATGTGGACGCCGTACCTGTTTCCAGCACAACGTCAACAGCTTTTTCAAACAAAGCGTCAAGCTGTTCGCCGTCTCCGTCGTCCTCAAAGGGTGAAGATTTTTTATCCTGAACGGCTTTCGCCTCAATTTCCTTGGCTATCTCATCGTCGTACTGGCTCTCGCCCTGATTCTTCACGAAATCACAGAGCTCCTCGACCTCTTCATCAGATATAAAACAGCCCTGTACACGTATCGGCTTAGAAGCTCCGATTGGCGAATAAAGCATATCGCCGTGACCGAGAAGTTTTTCTGCTCCGGCGGAGTCAAGAATCGTACGTGAATCAATTTGAGAAGATACCGTAAGCGCAATACGTGAGGAAATATTCGCCTTGATAAGTCCTGTAATTACGTCAACTGACGGACGCTGTGTAGCAATAACAAGGTGCATACCAACGGCACGAGCCATCTGGGCAAGACGGCATACAGAGTCCTCTACCTCTTTGGGTGCCGCCATCATAAGGTCTGCAAACTCGTCTATGAAGATACAGATTTTAGGCATGGGTTCCATGTCCTCATGCTTTTTAACATACTTGTTATATCCCTCGATATCTCGCACGCCGACCTGTGAAAGCCTCTGATAACGCTGAAGCATTTCGGAAACTGCCCAGCCAAGTGCGCCTGCGGCTTTTCTAGGGTCAGTTACAACCGGTACAAGCAGATGAGGTATACCTGCGTATTTTGAGAACTCAACCTGCTTTGGGTCTATCATCAGAAATTTAACCTCATCGGGCTTTGCTCTGTAGAGAATTGAGGTAATAATAGAATTCATACAAACGGATTTACCGGAGCCGGTAGTACCCGCAACCAGCAGATGAGGCATTTTTGCAAGGTCGCAGTAAACGCATTTTCCGGCAATATCCTTGCCGAGTCCTGCTGAAAGCTTTGATTTCTGCTCGTAAAACTCCGGAGTATCAATAAGCTCACGCATTGTAACCATATTTTTAATTACATTTGGCACTTCTATTCCGACGGCGGCTTTCCCTGGAATCGGGGCTTCAATACGGACATGGGTTGCCGCAAGATTCAGCGCAATATCGTCGGAAAGATTAGTAATTTTTGAAATACGAATACCGGCAGCCGGCTTAAGCTCATATCTGGTTACGGTAGGTCCGCAGGAAATATCAGTTATAGTGGCGTCAACATTAAAAGAATGAAGTGTTTCAATCAGCATTTGAGCGTTCTTTTTCAGCTCGCCGCTGATATCCTTAGTGGACTTTTTAACACCTTTATTAAGGAGCTCTACGCTGGGCAGCTTATAATCATTTACCGCAGACTCCATTGACTCCTTGGACACCTCAAATTTATCTGCGTGTTTTTCCGAATTCTGTGTGCTGTCAGAAGCGTCCTTGACAATTTCATCAATTGTTTTTGGCTTTTGGGAAGATTTCTTTTTTTCGTCCTCACGCATACGCCTGTTACGTTCAGTCGCCTCGTTAATCTCATCAATTATATCCTTAGGAACAGAGGTTTCCTCGCCGGGGTCAAAGACTTCTTTCTTTACCTTTTTCCTGCCCTTGCCGCTCTCTTCCTCCTGAGGCGGAGCATCGTCAAGGGGCACGTCAATGGTGTTTTTATTCATTTTTCTGCGCTCAATTTTTTCGGAAATAACGGGCGCCACTTTCTTATAAGTTTCCTTGGCAGGCTTTGCCGCGCCTGAAAAGAACTGCAAAACAGTGATACCTGTGAGCAGCATGAAATCAACAAGAAACAGCACAACGGTAATAACGATAGCCGGCGCCTTACCCATTGAAAGAAGGAGCCATCCGATTACGGCGCCGATAAATCCGCCGTTAAAGGAAGACGGAGCCACTTCATAGCTTTCCTTAATCACTGTGGCAAAATCCTCGCCTGTACTGTGCTCTAGAATATGTACAAAAGACGCGATAAGCAAAACCATAATCACAGTTTCAACAGACTTTACCGCAAGTCTTGACGGAGTAGACTTATTAAAGGAGTAAAACAGCATTACTACAATTGAAATGAGCGGAAAAACGCATGCCGCAAACATTCCGAAAATACCTACATAGACATTATGAAGCACGCTCCACACTCCGTCGCCGGTAATAACGGCAAGGCAGAAGAATATAACGGAAAAGGCAAAGACCGCAATCCCGGCGATTCTCACTGCGTCGTCCTGTCTCTGGTTAGTGACATTAGCTGACCTGGCGGCAGACGAAGCTTTATTCTGTTTTTTGCTGCGTTGATTTTTTTTGTTAGCCATACTCTACCTCATTTTAAAATTAACTGAAAAACGCCTGTCACAAGGCACACGGCGCCCAGTGCAATATCATACCACGCAAAGAAATTAAGCGCTCTGATTTTGATTACAGCATAATCTTTATTGCAAAGAACGTTACCGCCGCGGCAACGACAATTGCTATTAACGCACCTACAACATTGACAGTTGTTACCGCAACGCAAATTTCAATTATACCTCTGACAAGCAGAACCATAACTGACATAACCATGGAATATCTTAAAGCGTACTTATCGCTCATTCCAAGAAGAATTGCCACACAGAACACACCTGCCACAAGGGAACAGCCCCCTGTTGGAACTGCTATAAATGCCACCAAGCCTAAAATTAAGGCTTTAGCGAAATTCGGCAGCGGCTTACTGCGCTTGTCAAACATGCTTTGGGTTACCATAAGCAGTACGCCGGTAAGAGCAATAAATATACCCTCTCCCAGCAGGGATTCATTATGCGACGTGCTGTTAAAAAAGCCGTAGACGTTGCCGTACTTGCCTGCCGGAATCAAATAAAATATCATCAGAGCAAATGACAGAATAGTCATCAGCATAAAGCTTCTCTGGGACGTGGGATGCTTTAAATCAAGCCTTTTGTGAAAAAGCTCGTTCCACGCGCCGAAAAAGCTCTTTGCAAGATAAAAAAACAGCTTATAAAACACTGCTATGATTCCGATTGCGATGCCTATATGTATAACGCCCGTTAGCTGAGAACAGGCGCCTGTATATCTTTGTGAAAACGTATGAAATATTGCACTGTGACCGCTTTCAGACACCGGAAGAATCCAAGTGAGAGCCTGTCCGATAGCCTGAAAAATTGCAGTTATAATCCACATTATCCTTACCTCCGAAAAGAGAAGCGTTATCAAGAAAATAACCGGGGCGAATATAATCATACGGATTGCTTGAACGAACATAATCCTCCTGCAAAATAGGAGTATAAAATATGTCGTTCTCGCTGATTATTGAATAAATCACGCGTTTTCCTCCTCGATAGACAAATTCAGAAAATCAAGCGCGTCGCTGAGTCCTCCCATTTCGTCAATAAGACCGCAACCGACTGCACCTTCGCCGTCGAGTACGGTGCCTACGTCCATAATCAGCTCGCCTGTTTTCATCATCAGCTCACGAAAAGCACTATCCGATATTTTTGAATTATTCGCAACGAAATTAACGATCCTGTCCTGCATTTTTTCAAAATAAGAAAGTGTCTGCGGAACGCCCAGCACAAGCCCGTTCATACGCACGGGATGTACGGTCATGGTAGCGCTGGGAACAATAAAACTCTTGCGGCAGCTAACTGCCAGCGGAACACCGATAGAGTGACCGCCGCCCAGAACAAGCGACGCCGTAGGAGTTTTCATCGTAGAGAGCAACTCGGCTATTGCCAAACCTGCCTCAACGTCACCGCCCACCGTATTAAGAATGATAAGCAGACCTTCAATCTCCTTGCTTTCCTCGATTGCCACAAGCTGAGGAATCACGTGCTCATACTTTGTGGTCTTGTTCTGGCTGGGCAAAATATAGTGCCCTTCAATCTGACCTATGATTGTAAGGCAGTGAATAAAGTGCCCGTCCTTTGACACCGTTATGGAGCCTGTTTCAAAATCAGATGTACTGCTTACCTGAGGATCGTCATTTTTTTTTTCTTCGCCCTGATCCTGACTGTTATTTTTGCTGTTATTTTTAATATTACTGTTGCTTACTGACATAAAATCACCTCATAGTTATTTATGCCCTGCAAGCAACAATATAATGTATTATTTTATCACAAACCGCCGCTAAATTCAACAATACTTTATATTAAACTTAATATTAAAAAAATATAATTTATTTTATTAAAATTCTGTAACTCTCATTGACACGGAGTGCTAACTGTAATAAAATATCTTTGTTAAATTTATAAACAATCAGGAGGATTTTTTAACAATGGGACTTACATTAGCGCAAAAACTTATAAAATCCCACCTTGTTGAAGGAGAGATGAAAGTAGGCACTGAGATAGGTCTGAAAATCGACCAGACCCTTACCCAGGACGCAACCGGCACCATGGCTTATCTTGAATTTGAAGCAATGGGAGTTGACAGGGTTAAGACGGAGAAATCAGTAGCCTATATTGACCACAACACGCTTCAGACAGGCTTTGAAAATGCCGACGACCACCGCTATATCCAGACCGTTACAAAGAAGCACGGCATTTATTTCAGCCGTCCCGGCAACGGAATTTGTCACCAGGTTCACCTTGAGAGATTCGGCATTCCGGGCAAGACTCTTATCGGTTCTGACAGCCACACCCCCACAGGCGGCGGTATCTGTATGCTGGCAATGGGCTCAGGCGGTATGGATGTTGCAGTAGCCATGGGCGGCGGCACTTACTATATCCCGATGCCAAAAATGACAAGAATCAATCTCACAGGTTATCTCAAACCATGGGTATCAGCAAAAGATGTTATACTTGAAGTACTCAGAATCATGAGCGTTAAAGGCGGCGTAGGAAAAATTATCGAATACGGCGGCGAAGGCGTTAAGACTCTTTCCGTACCTGAAAGAGCTACAATCACCAACATGGGTGCAGAGCTTGGCGCCACCACGTCGATTTTCCCGTCTGACGAGATTACCCTCGCATTCCTTAAGGCTCAGGGCAGAGAGAACGACTGGACCGAGATTCTTCCGGATGAGGACGCAGTTTATGACGAGGTTATTGATATTGACCTGTGCTCGCTTACTCCTATGGCGGCTTGCCCTCATATGCCCGATAATGTAAAAACAACTGATGAAATCGGCAGAATAAAGGTTGACCAGGTAGCTATCGGCTCATGCACAAACTCATCATATGTTGACATGATGAAAGTTGCCGCCATACTCAAGGGCAAGACAATTGCTCCTTCAGTATCACTCTGCATTGCTCCGGGTTCAAAGCAGGTACTCAATATGCTTGCTCTTAACGGAGCTCTCTCAGACATGATAAGCGCCGGCGCAAGAATACTTGAATCAGCCTGCGGTCCGTGTATCGGCATGGGTCAGTCACCAAACTCAGCAGGTATTTCACTCAGAACATTTAACAGGAACTTTGAAGGACGTTCAGGAACTAAGGACGCAGGAATTTATCTTGTATCCCCCGAGGTTGCAGCAGCATCTGCGCTTACAGGTTATCTGACTGATCCCCGTGAGCTCGGCGAAGCTCCTGAGGTAGAAATGCCTGAGAAATTCATTGTAAACGATAATATGATTGAACCTCCGGCATCTGAGGAAGAGGCTAAGGACATTGAGGTTCTAAGAGGACCGAACATCAAGCCTTTCCCGAAAACATCTCCGCTTCCTGAGGAAATCACCGCTAAGGCAATACTTAAAGTCGGCGACAACATCACCACCGACCACATTATGCCAGCCGGAGCTAAAATACTCCCCTACCGCTCAAACATTCCGCATCTCTCACAGTACTGCTTTGCAGTTTGCGATGAAAGCTTCCCTGAGAGAATTAAAGCTGAGGGCAAGGGCATCATCATCGGCGGTTCAAATTACGGTCAGGGTTCATCAAGAGAACACGCAGCGCTTGTTCCGCTTTATCTTGGCGTTAAGGCTGTTATCTGCAAATCTTTCGCCAGAATTCACGTTGCAAACCTTGTAAACGCCGGTATACTTCCGTTTACTTTCGCTAACGAGGCTGACTATGACAGAATCGACCAGATGGATGAGCTGTCACTTCCGAACATCAAGGACTGCATTGAAAACAAAAAGCAGATAGTTCTTAAGAACCTTACCAAGAACGAGGAATATGAGCTTGACTCATCACATCTTTCCGACAGACAGAGAGCTATGCTCGTTTGCGGCGGACTTCTTGACTACACAAGAGAAATCAATAAATAACAACAAGGAGAAACAAAATCATGGCAGATGAAAAACAGATTCTTGACGAAGCGGTAGAAAAATTCCGCTCGCTCATGGAGGCACAGCTTGCCCGTGCAAAAAAAATAAAAGAGGACAAGGAATTTACCGATTATCAGGCGCTTGACACTATTGTTATCGGCATTTGTGGCGGCGACGGTATCGGTCCCGTTATCACAAAGGAAAGTGAAAGAGTACTTGCATTTCTTCTTAAAGACGAAGTTGAAAAAGGCAAAGTAACTTTCAAGGAGATTGACGGACTTACAATCGAGAACCGTGCTGCCTGCAACAAGGCTATTCCCGACGACGTACTTGAAGAGCTCAAATCATGCCACGTTATTCTTAAGGGCCCAACAACTACTCCAAGAGCCGGCGACCCATGGCCGAATGTTGAGTCAGCAAACGTTGCAATGAGAAAAGAGCTTGACCTCTTTGCCAACATGCGTCCTGTAAAAGTACCTGAGGAAGGTATCGACTGGACATTCTTCAGAGAGAACACTGAGGGCGGTTACGCAGTAGGCTCCCACGGTGTAAATATTACTGATGATCTTGCCGTTGACTTCACTGTAGCTACTCAGGAAGGCTGTGAAAGAATCGCCAGACTTGCTTACGAGTATGCACGCAAGAACAAAAAAGGCAAGGTATCAATCATTACCAAGGCTAATATCATAAAGACAACTGACGGAAAGTTCCTTAAAACAGCTCAGAAAATCGGCGAGGAATATCCTGAAATTGAAACTGACGACTGGTATGTTGATATTACCACGGCAAAGCTTATTGATCCAATGAGAAGAAAAGATTTTAAAGTATTTGTTCTTCCGAATCTTTACGGTGATATCATTACGGATGAGGCTGCTGAATTCCAGGGCGGCGTAGGTACTGCCGGTTCCGCCAACATCGGCAAAAAATATGCCATGTTTGAGGCTATTCACGGCTCTGCTCCCCGTATGATTAAAGAAGGCAGAGGTCAGTATGCTGATCCGTGCTCAATGCTCAGAGCTTCCGTAATGCTTCTTTCACATATCGGATACCAGAAAGAGGCTGACGCTCTTGAAGCTGCTCTTGACAAATGCATGTTTGAGGAGAAAAAGCTCACCATCACCGGCAGAGAAACAGGATGCACATGCAGTGAATTCGGTGATTACGTAATGGAAACCATCACCGAAATGACAAAATAAATTCAGCGAGGTAAAGCAAAATGTCTGTAAAGGATGATATCTCCATATCCGTTATCAAGCGCCTCCCCCGTTATTACCGCTTTTTGCAGTCCCTTAAGGAAAACGGCATAGTACGCATAAGCTCTAAGGAGCTTGCCGCCAGAATGGGACTCACTGCTTCCCAGATACGCCACGATTTCAATTGTTTCGGCGGCTTCGGACAGCAGGGTTACGGCTACAACGTGCCTGAGCTTCACAGCAAAATCGGCGAGATACTCTGCGTAAATAAAGAGATAAAGACAATTCTTATCGGAGCGGGAAATCTCGGTAAAGCTGTTACCAACAAGATATTCAACAAAAAAAGCGGTTTTAAGCTTATTGGTATTTTTGACAAGAATGAGGCGCTTTGCGGAAATATGATAAAGGGAATACCTGTAAGGCACATAAATTACATTGAGAATTTCTGCATTGACAATGAGCCAGTATGCGCCGTTACCTGCATTCCGTCAAATGATATGAGTGAAATTACCGACCTGCTTGTAAAGGTGGGTATTAAGAGCTTTTGGAATTTTTCAAACTACGACATCGCCATGGCTCATCCGCAGGTGCTCGTTGAAAATGTGCATCTTACAGACAGCCTGCTGACGCTGGGCTACCTAATTAACACATCTGACGAAACGGAGGAATAGCCCTTGCAGCTTATAAGTACCAAGGATATTGTTGACATCGTCAAATACAGTGATGATTCTGTTATTATGGTAGAAAAGATTCCGCTTTCTAACCCTGCTCAATATAAGGTGCAGTACTCAGTAGTGGATTTTAAAACAAAGAGCATTGACGTGTCTACCAAAAGCGCCTACCTGCTTAAAAAATTCGGACCGAATTTTAAGCGGATAAGCGAAATAATCCCGAACTTTGTGCAGTGCGAGGCTGCCGTTCTTTATGACAGACGTGTGCTTGTAATATATCCCAACGGCGAGGCAGGTATCTTTGACCGTGAGGGCGAGCTGGACTGGAACGGTACATTCGACTATCACGGCAGTCCTGTGAAATGTCTTTCCCTTGAGGGAAAATATTTCTGGAACATCTGCCCTGCGGAAAACTGCGTGATACGTTATTCTTGCCAGAACATGAAGGTGGACCTGAGAATCGGCGGCAAAGAATCCTCAACTTTTATCAATCCGTCATACATATGTTACGAAAACGGCGACCTTTACGTGTGCTGCGACAACAATAAAGTCAGAAAAATTGACGGCAGCAACTACACCGTTTCTGATTATCTTAACTTTACCAACACGATAAAAAGGTATTACAAATTCGGCGACTATGCTATTGCCGTAATGCCGCAAGGCACATATGTTATGGAAAATAACGAATAAAATAATCGTTGCTAAAGTATAAGGCGGCGGGCACAAAAGTGTCCGCCGCCTTTCTGCATTATATTCTACTAAATTCCGATTTCCTCTTTCATTTCCTTCAAGATATCGCAGGACTCCCTGAATTTCTGCTGTTCCTCGTCATTAAGTTTGATTTCAACAATTTCTCTCACGCCGTTGTGATTTACCACTGACGGAACGCCGGCATATATCCCCTGCTCGCCGTATTCGCCCTTAAGATATGATGACACTGTGAATATAGAATTCTCGTCAAACAGTATTGCTCTTGTCAGTCGCGCAAGCACCATACCGATTCCGTAATAGGTGGCGCGCTTTGCTTTGATTATCTCATAGGCTGACTCCCTGACGTCAACGGCAATATTATGCATATCTTCCATAAGATGCGGATACCTGTTTTCAAGGTCGGAAAGCGGATTTACAGAGATTGAAGCGTTGCTCCAGGGAACAAATTCGGAATCGCCGTGCTCCCCTATTACGTATGCGTGAACATTTCTGGGATTCACCTTAAAATAATCGCTCATCATATGGCGAAGTCGGGCTGAATCAAGAGTAGTGCCTGAGCCCAGAACTCTGTTTGCAGGAAATCCCGACAAGGTATATACCACCTGAGTCATAATATCCACAGGATTTGATGCAACCAGAAAAACGCCGTTGAATCCGCTTTTTACAACAGGTTCTACAATCGACTTGAACACCTTGTAATTTTTCATAAGAAGGTCACGCCGTGTTTCACCGTTCTCCTGGGGCGCTCCTGCACATATGACTACAAGATCTGCGTCTGCACAATCGCTGTATTCGCCTGATTTAATCTTCATTGAGCTTGGGGCAAACGGAAGCCCGTGGGACAGGTCCATCGCCTCGCCCTTTGCCCGCTCTTTATTGATATCCACAAGTACAAGCTCGTCGCAGATATTTTGATTCAAAAGCGCATAGGCATAGCTCATACCCACCATACCGACGCCGATTATAACAACCTTTTTATTATCATTAAACATAAAATCACCCGAAAGTATTATTGCCATACTTTCGGGTAAAATTCCAAATATTAATCATTTAGCTGAATATCAACATAACACACGTCACCTGTGACAGCGTTTATGCTGATATACACTGTATAAGCCTTATAATCAAGGGTAAATTCCCAGGCATAATCAGGATATGTCTCAAGAGTTATCCCGGGTTTGCCGACAATATAATACGGATGCACATAAAAAATACTGCTGACGACGCCGTTAAACGTTGGTAAATTTTCCGTTATCTGCCACGACATATTCCAGTATTGGTTGTCTGAAAGAGCACTCTTTGCAATTTCAAGGGCTTTGGTTTCATTTATCGGCGCTTTGTCAGAGTAATCAGCATATGTTGCCTCTTTCATAT
>HHCFR02800__coassemble_2294_pt1 | contig 13417 bp, 12 predicted proteins | sample HHCFR02800__metabat2_high_PE_036 | metagenome-assembled genome bin HHCFR02800 | reverse complement strand
CACTTTTTTACAACAATGATATAGTAAATTAACAAAGAAAATATTTGCAATAAAACATAATTAATGGAAAATTTTTAAACTATGTTTCTGTAACCGTTGGTTCAAAAGCTACGCAAAAGGAGTAATATTATGAAATCAAAGGTTTATTTTACTAAGGAAATTACACCCGAAGCTGTTGTAAAGCTTTACGACATGCTTGGCATTGAACTGCCCGGCAAGGTGGCTGTCAAGGTACATTCAGGTGAAAAGGGAAATCAGAATTTCCTGCACCCTGATTTTTGGAAACCGATGGTTGATAAAGTCGGCGGAACAATTGTGGAATGCAACACAGCTTACGGCGACGCTTCAGTGGGAGTGCGTGACCATACTGAGGCTCATATGAAATTAATGGAAGAACACGGCTGGACAAAATATTTCGACGTGGATATTATGGACGCTGAGGGACCGGATTTAATATGGGAGATTCCGAAAGGAAAAATACTCAGCGAAAATCGCGTTGGGAAAAATATTGAAAACTACGATTCCATGCTTGTTTTAGCGCATTTTAAGGGTCATCCTATGGGCGGATACGGCGGAGCGCTTAAGCAGCTTGCCATAGGCTGCGCCTCACGTGCCGGCAAAGCGCTCATACATTCGGCAGGCAAAACTGACGACCGTTTCAAGACTTGGGAACAGCACGCCACCAACGTGGAATTCCCTGAGGCAATGGCTGACGCGGCGTCAAGCATTGTAAATCATTTTAAATCAAAAATCGCTTTTATCAATGTAATGAAAAATCTGTCAGTTGACTGTGACTGCTGTGCTGTGGCTGAGGATCCGTGCATGGCAGATATCGGCATGCTGGCTTCTCTTGACCCTGTGGCAATCGACCAAGCTTGTATTGACTTGGTAGTAAACTCCAACGATCCGGGCAGAGAGCATTTTATGGATCGTGTGAACAGCAGAAACGGTATTCACACCATTGAAGCGGCGGCGGAGCTTGGAATCGGCTCGCGTGAATATGAGCTTATCGAAATTTAAAATCAAACTTACAGACTGCCATAGAAAACAGAATCATAGACTCGGATTTAGCTATAATAATATCTATATTTAATAAAAATGTGAGTATTAACAAACCCCCTGAGGTGCAAGACCTCAGGGGGTTTTATGTATTTCAGCAAGTTGCCAATACGGCGCAACTATACAATACTATACATTATAATTATACATTTATTTCCACATTTATACCAAGCAGGTCCTTTTCCTTTTCAAGAATCGGGGCAATGGTTTCCTTTAAGAAATCTGCGGTCTGCTCAGGCGCTCTGCCGACAAAATTTGACGGTTTGAGAATTGCCAAAATCTCCTCCTTGGTGGTCATAAACGCAGGGTCGCCGGCAATACGGTCCACAAGGTCATTTTTGCCGCCCTCTGCCTTTACAACATTTCCTGCCGCCATTGAATGCTGGCGAATTTTCTCATGAAGTTCCTGACGGTCGCCGCCTTTCTTTACAGCGTCCATCATAATGTTTTCCGTCGCCATAAACGGGAGCTCGCTCATCAATCTTGCCTCAATAACCTTGGGATAAACAACAAGCCCGGAGGTTACATTGATATAAAGGTCGAGTATGCCATCAGTGGCAAGGAAAGCTTCTGCAACTGACACTCTCTTGTTAGCGGAATCGTCCAGCGTTCTCTCAAACCACTGGGCAGACGCTGTCCACGCAGGATTAAGAGCGTCAATCATAACGTATCTTGAAAGAGAGGCAATACGCTCGCTTCTCATAGGATTACGCTTATATGCCATAGCGGACGAACCGATCTGATTCTTCTCAAAGGGTTCCTCAATTTCCTTAAGGTTCTGGAGAAGTCTCAGGTCGTTTGAAAACTTACAGCAAGACTGAGCAATCAGCGCAAGACAGTTGCACACAATTGTGTCCAGCTTTCTGGCATAGGTCTGACCGCTCACAGGGAAGCAAGCTTTAAAGCCCATTTTCTCCGCAATTTTTCTGTCAAGCTCCTTGCATTTTTCGTGATCGCCGTCAAAAAGCTCCAGGAAAGATGCCTGTGTTCCCGTTGTACCCTTTGAGCCCAGCAGCATAAGAGTGTCGATAACATGGCATATCTCATGATAATCCATTACAAGATCCATGAGCCAGAGAGTCGCTCTCTTGCCCACTGTTGTGGGCTGTGCAGGCTGAAAATGGGTGAAGCCGAGGCACGGCATATCCTTATATTCATCAGCAAATTTTGCAACGCCGGCAATGGCGTTTACAAGCTTTTTCTTGATAAGAAGCAGTGCTTCACGCATGGTGATAACATCGGTATTATCTCCGACATAACAGCTTGTGGCGCCGAGATGAATAATCGGCTTAGCGTGAGGGCACTGTTCGCCGTAAGCATGAACATGGCTCATTACATCGTGGCGAAACTTCTTCTCATACTCACGCGCAACATCATAGTTGATATCATCTGCATGGGCTTTGAGCTCATCTATCTGCTCCTGAGTTATGCTCAGCCCAAGCTCTTTCTCCGCCTCAGCAAGCGCAATCCACAGCTTCCTCCAGGTTTTAAATTTAAAATCCGGGGAATAGATATACTGCATCTCACGGGATGCATAGCGGGCATTAAACGGCGAGTTATATGTATCGTTAGGCATTAGTCAAGACCTACTCTCTTCATCATTTCTGCATAAGCGTCCTCAACGCCGCCCATGTCTCTGCGGAAGCGGTCCTTGTCCAGCTTCTCATGAGTTTTGATATCCCAGAAGCGGCAGGTGTCGGGGCTGATCTCGTCAGCAAGAACAATTGTACCATCGGAAGTCTTGCCAAACTCAAGCTTGAAGTCGATAAGCTCAACACCGATTGATGCAAAATACTCTTTTAAAACATCATTAACGGTAAATGCCATTTTCTTAATTGTGTCTATCTCCTCAGGAGTGGCAAAACCGCAGGAAATAGCATGATAGCTGTTGATAAGCGGATCGCCGAGATCGTCGTCCTTATATGAGAACTCGATGGACGGACATACGAAATCCATGCCTTCCTCAAGTCCGAGTCTCTTGCAGATAGAACCTGCTGCACGGTTACGGATTATTACCTCAAGCGGAACGATGGTAACCTTCTTAACAGCGGTTTCCCTGTCGGAAAGCTCTTTAACAAAATGAGTTGGAACGCCCTTTTTCTCAAGGATCTGCATAAGATAGTTAGTCATTTTGTTATTTACAACGCCTTTGCCTACAATTGTGCCTTTTTTAAGTCCGTTAAAAGCAGTTGCGTCGTCCTTATAGTCAACAATTACGATATCGGGATCATCTGTTGCCCATACTTTTTTTGCCTTGCCCTCATAGAGCTGTGTAGTCTTTTCCATAGGTTTTATCTCCTTATCTTAAAATTACTTTTTGTATGCTGCTTTAATTCTTTCAACTGCCTCAACAGTCTTTTCTGCATTGCCGAAAGCTGTCAGGCGGAAATATCCCTCACCGGCAGGACCGAAGCCTGAACCCGGTGTGCCGACTACCTGGCACTTGTCCAGAAGCTCGTCAAAAAATTCCCATGAAGTGTATCCCTCAGGAACTCTGAGCCAGATGTACGGTGAATTCACGCCGCCGTAGCATTCAAAACCTGCATCGCAAAGTCCGTCATAAATAACTCTTGCGTTTTTCTTGTAATAAGCAAGGGTTTCCTTAATCTGCTCCTGTCCCTCGGGAGTATAAACAGCCTCTGCCGCTCTCTGGGTGATATATGAAACGCCGTTGAACTTTGTTGCCTGACGGCGTGCCCAAAGAGGATTAAGGCTTGTACCGTTAAATTTAAGGTCCTTAGGAACTACGGTATAGCCGCAGCGCATACCTGTAAAGCCTGCTGTTTTTGAGAATGAACGGAATTCGATAGCGCAGGTCTTGGCGCCCTCTATCTCATAAATTGATTTAGGTATATCATCCTCGGTTATGAAAGCCTCATATGCCGAGTCAAAAAGGATGAGGGAATTATGCTCGTTTGCGTAATCCACCCACTTTTTAAGCTGCTGCTTAGTTGCAACCATACCGGTGGGGTTATTCGGGAAGCAGAGATAGATAACGTCCGGCACCTCATCCGGAATATCCGGTGTGAAATTATTTTCAGCGGTGCAGGGCATATAGATTATGTTTGACCACAAGCCGTTCTCGTCCTTGTCGCCGCTTCTGCCTGCCATAATGTTTGTGTCAACATAAACAGGATAAACCGGGTCGCATATTGCGATTTTATTATCCACAGAAAGGATATCACCGATATTTCCGCAGTCGGACTTAGCACCGTCTGAAAGGAATATCTCGTCCTTGGAGATATCGACGCCTCTGTCTGTATAATCGTGCTTGCATATAGCGTCAAGGATAAAATCATATCCGTACTCAGGCGGATAACCCTTAAAAGTAGCTTCTGACGCCATATCGTCAACTGCCTTGTGCATAGCTTCGATAACCGCCGCCGCCAGTGGCTTGGTAACGTCGCCGATAGAAAGACGAATCACATCAGCGTCAGGATGCGCTGCCTGATACTCTCTCTGCTTTTTGGCAACTGTTGAGAAAAGATAGCTTGACTCAATCTTAAGAAAGTTTTCATTAATCTTCATATATTTTAAACCTCCACATAATTTTTGTTTTATCAGATATCTATTTCGCCGGTGAACACGTAGGTTGCCGGACCCGTCATAAACACGCTGTCGTTTTCATTGCCGCTCCAGCTTATTTCGAGGTCGCCGCCCAGAAGATGTACCGTAACGTCATTATCCGTAAGTCCGTTGAGAATAGCGGCAACAACAGTTGCACAAGTTCCCGTTCCGCAGGCAAGCGTTTCGCCGGTGCCTCGCTCATAAACACGCATTTCTATATTTTTTCTGTCTATGATTCTGGCAAATTCTGCGTTCACCCTGTCAGGAAAAACATCCGTATTGCTTTCAAACAAAGCGCCGTAATAATTCAAATCAGAGTCCCTGGGGCTTTCGTCAATAAACATAACGGCATGGGGGTTGCCCATTGAAACGCAGGTCATCTTAAAGTCCCTGCCGCCTAAGGTTATGTCCTCGTTAATAACTTTCTCTTTCTTTGTATTGACGGGGATACGTGACGCATCAAGAATCGGCGCTCCCATATCCACTCTGGCACTGACAACCTTATCATCCTCGGTCTTAACGTCTATATATTTGACTGCGCCCATTGATTCGATGGAAATAGACTTGCTGTCGGTAAGTTTATTATCGTACACATATTTTGCGACGCAGCGTATGCCGTTGCCGCACATTGCACCCCTGGAGCCGTCGGCGTTATACATAACCATTTCAAAGTCGGCTTTGGTGCCTTTTTTTATGAGTATTATTCCGTCACCGCCGACGCCGAAATGACGGTCGGATAAAAAAATTGCCGCCTTCTTTTCATCTTCGACATTTTCTTTAAAGCAATCAATGTATATATAGTCATTGCCGCAACCGTGCATTTTGGTAAACTTCATAATATCATCAGCCCTTTATTCAGTAAAATCGTTTACGATCATTTTCGCAATATCGGCAATTTTTTTGCCGGTACGCATACTCTCTTTTTGAAGATAACGGTGAGCCTGACTCTCGCTTATATCCCTATTGTTCATAAGAATCAGCTTGGCATTATATATCAACTCGCCGTCATCACTGCCGTGATGTGTAAAGGAAGAGCGTGTGCTCACAAGAACGCTGACAGTCTGTAAAAATTCATCTTTGGAAACCGGAAGCGGAAGATTGATTAGGTTGCCCATATATTCTTCCCTGCCGTTCTTTGACAGCGCAACAACGTCAAATCCCACAGGAAGATTCTCCGCCAAAACTCCTGCGCCCATATCGCTCATTATTGAAGCACAGACTATTACGCCCTCGCGCAGATTCTGGGCAATATTCAGAACACTTGCGCCGGTGGCACAGACAAAGGACACATGAAAGCCCTCGCTCTCAAGCATGCCGCGAATCTGCAAAGCCGTGCTTTTAACAGGGTACGCAACGATAATATCCTTCATTACATTTTCCTTTCCGGTGTCCGTCTTTTACGCCTTATTATATCATATGTATATATATATATTCAATACCAAAATATATGATAATCAACTAATTTTTGTAAGCTCTCTATGACAAATTACACATTTTTTCCGCAAATTTTACTTTTTTTTGTAACAAACTAAACAAAAACAGCTTGATTATTGTTTGCAATAGTGTTATTATAAAATCATATAGAAGCATTTGAGCACAATCAATTGTATCCGGCGCCGTTTTACGGCTTAAAAGGAGATGTAAAATGAATAAGCTAAAGAAAGAATATGAATTCCCCATCTATCTTTTTAACAGCGGAAAAAATTATAAATCATACGAATTTTTCGGCTGTCATAAGATTAAAGGGAACAAATTTGTCTTCAGAGTTTGGGCGCCTCACGCAGTTAAGATTTTCGTAACAGGCGACTTCAACGGCTGGAATGACAGCGCAGACGAAATGTATCAGATATCTCCCGGCATATGGGAGGCAGAGATAGACGGCGTGTCGGTTTTCGACTGCTACAAATACGCTATCCACACCAAGAGCGGCAACATTAACATGAAAGCCGACCCATATGCGTTTCACGCTGAAACAAGACCGGGTACAGCATCCAAGGTATACGGCGATATTGAGTACAAATGGAAGGACTCAAAGTGGTATGAAAAGGTCCGCTCCCAAAACATACTGGAGCAGCCTGTAAACATTTACGAAATCCACTTCGGTTCTTGGAAACAGCATGAAAACGGTGACTTCCTGTCCTACAGACAAATGGCAAAGGAGCTGGTTCCCTACGTTAAGGATATGGGCTACACTCACATTGAGATGATGCCCATTATGGAATATCCGTTTGACGGTTCATGGGGATATCAGGTAACAAGCTATTTTGCCCCTACCTCCCGCTACGGAACGCCTGAGGACCTGATGTATTTTATTGACTCATGCCACCGTGCCGATATAGGAGTTATACTGGACTGGGTGCCGGCTCATTTCCCGAAGGACGCTTACGGTCTTTACGAATTTGACGGCGAGTGCACTTACGAATATTCTGATTTAAAAAAAGGCGAACACAAGGAGTGGGGCACACGGGTCTTTGACTATGAGAAAAACGAGGTAAAATCATTTCTCATATCATCGGCAATGTACTGGGTCGACAAATTCCATTTTGACGGACTCAGAGTGGACGCCGTTGCGTCAATGCTGTATCTCGATTACGGCAGAAATGACGGTGAATGGACTCCGAACAAATACGGTGGAAACGAAAATCTCGAGGCAATTGAATTTTTCAAGGAGCTAAACAGCTCAATGTTCAGGGAGCATCCTGAGGTAATGATGATTGCCGAGGAATCCACGGCATGGCCTATGATAACCATGCCGCCGGATATCGGAGGGCTGGGATTCAATTTCAAATGGAACATGGGCTGGATGAACGACATGCTCCGCTACACCTCCCTTGATCCTCTGTTCAGAAAAGGCAATCACAATTGCATAACCTTTAGTTTCTTCTATGCCTTCAGTGAGAATTTCATATTGCCTATCAGCCACGACGAGGTGGTTCACGGCAAGGCAAGTCTGATAAACAAAATGCCGGGCGATTACGATATGAAATTTGACGGACTCAGGCTGTTTCTGGCTTACATGTTCGCTCATCCCGGCAAAAAGCTGCTGTTTATGGGCAGCGAGTTCGGTCAGTTTATCGAGTGGAATTACAAGCAGGGGCTTGACTGGCTGCTTTTAGATTACGAAAAGCATCGCAAGATGCTTGGCTTCTCAAAGGAGCTTAACCGTTTTTACAAAGCGCATCCGGCGCTGTGGGAAATCGACTATGACTGGGAGGGATTCCAGTGGATATCCAGCGACGACAACGCAAATTCCGTTATTGCATTCAGGCGAATTGACAAGAGCGGAAAAGAGCTTATCGCTGTATTTAACTTTACTCCCAACAGTTTTGACGAATACAGAATTGGCGTTCCCGAATATGCTACTTACAGCGTGGTTATGGACACCTCTCTTGAAAAATACGGCGGCACTAAGCCGCGTATGTCAGGCACGTATAAAGCCAAGAAACAACCGATGCACGGTCTTGACCAGAGCATAGGACTCAAGCTTAACGGACTTTCGGCACTGTTTCTTGAGAAAAAAGAAATAAAAAAGAAAAAGTAAAGGAGACAATAGAATGGCACATAAAACCGATGTAGTAGCCATGCTTTTGGCAGGTGGTCAGGGAAGCCGTCTCGGTGTGCTGACAAAGAGCATCGCAAAGCCCGCCGTCCCGTACGGAGGAAATTACAGGATTATTGATTTTCCGCTTTCAAACTGCGTAAACAGCGGCATTTACACCGTCGGCGTGCTGACACAGTATCAGCCGCTGGAGCTTAACGATTATCTTGGAAACGGTCAGCCGTGGGATCTTGACCGTCAGAACGGCGGTATCCACATACTCTCGCCTTATGAGGCGATCGGCGGCGCTGAGTGGTATAAGGGTACTGCAAACGCTATATATCAGAACATAAACTTTATTGAAAAATACGATCCCGAATATGTGGTTATTCTCTCAGGCGACCATATCTACAAAATGAATTACGCCAAAATGGTGGATTTCCACAAGAAAAACAACGCCGACTGCACCATCGCAGTAATTGAAGTTCCGTGGGAGGAGGCTCCGCGTTTCGGAATTCTGGCAACCGACGAGAACGACAGAATATACGAATTTGCCGAAAAGCCCGCTCAGCCAAAGAGCAACAAGGCTTCCATGGGCGTATACGTTTTCAGCTGGGATAAGCTTAAGAAATATCTTATTCAGGACGAGAACACCGAGGGCTCCTCAAACGATTTCGGTAAAAACATAATCCCCACCATGCTTGACGCCGGTGAGAGAATGTTTGCATTTGAATTCAAGGGCTACTGGAAGGACGTCGGAACCATCGACTCTCTCTGGGAAGCAAACCTTGACATAATCAACCCGAACGTAGATCTTGACCTCAGCGACAAGAGCTGGAGAATTTACTCAAGAAATCCCATGGCTCCGCCGCACTATATCGGCAAAAACGCCGTGGTTGAAAACAGCTCGATCAGCGAAGGATGCGAGATTGAGGGAGACGTTGACTACAGCGTTGTATCATCAAATGTTGTTATCGAAGAAAACGCAGACGTAAGATACAGCGTAATAATGCCGGGCGCAGTCATCAAAAAGGGTGCGAAGGTTTACTACTCCATAGTTGCTGAAAACGCAGTTATCGAGGAGGACGCAAAAATAGGCGAAATTCCGGAACAGCTTGAAAATCCGGAGGACTGGGGCATCCCGGTAATCGGAGCAGGCGCCAGGATAACAAAGGGCAAATACGTTGCTCCGGGAGTAATGATAAAATCAATGGAGGAGGTTTAAGCAGTGAACGGAAAAAAAGTATTAGGCATTGTTTTTGCCAACATTCATGAGGAAGCGCTTGATTCACTTACTGCAATGAGAACTATGGGTTCCGTTCCGTTTTGCTCACGCTTTCGTCTTATAGATTTTCCTCTCTCCAATATGGTAGAAAGCGGAATTACAAAAATAGGCGTTGTTACAAACGCTAATTTCCAGTCCCTTATGGACCATGTGGGCACAGGAAAGCCCTGGGACCTCAGCAGAAAAACGGACGGACTCTTCCTGCTGCCGCCGTTTTCAGTAGGAAGCGCCAACATGTGGGGCAACAGGATAGACGCAATTTACGGCAACATGCATTTCTTAAATCAGTCAAATCAGTCATACGTGCTGATGAGCGACTGCAACAACATACTGTCAGCAGATTACAGCAAACTGTTTGAAGCCCACGAAAAAAGCGGCGCCGACATAACAATTCTCGGCGTTAAAGGCAAAATGCCGAAAAATATCGGCTCTGTGCTTACTTTTGACAAGGTGGACGAAAGCGGAAGAATAACTGAAATGAGTCTTGACCGAGACACGGACGAAGAAGTATTCTACTCCTGCAACATCATGCTGATGAAAAAATATCTGCTGGAAACCCTTGTTTCCACCGCTCATTCCAAGAATGAAATTTCATTCCAGCGCAATATCATTATGGCTAATACAAAAAGTCTTAAGATACACGCTTTTGACGCCACGGACTGCTTTGTGGGAACAATTGATTCTATTCAGAGCTACTATGACATTTCCATGTCACTGCTGGAAAAGGAAAACAGAAAAAAATTGTTCAATTCCCCTATCCTTACAAAAGAACGCGACGATATGCCGACTCTGTACGGGCCTGACTCCTGTCTCAAAAATTCACTGGTTGCAGACGGCTGCATAATAGAAGGAAAGGTTGAAAACTGCATTATCTTTAAGGGTGTAAAAATAGGTAAGGATACCGTTGTTAAGGACTCCATACTTATGCAGGACACCGTTATAGGAAGCAAGGCTAAAATAAACTGCGTCATCGCCGACAAGAACGTAACTATCAGAGACGGCGTTGAGCTATCAGGTGCTAACTCATTCCCGGTTTGCCTGACAAAGAACACAAGGGTTTAGGAGGTAGAATATGAAAGTATTATACGTTGCCTCAGAAGCGCTGCCCTTTATGGCGTCAGGAGGTCTGGGTGATGTGGCAGGCTCTCTTCCTGCCGCGCTTAGAAAAAGGCTTATCGGCTGCCGTGTGGTAATGCCGCTTTACGACAGCATAAAGCAGGAATACAAGGACAAAATGAAGTTTATCACTTCCATTTCCGTTCCTGTATCCTGGAGAAGACAGTACTGCGGAATATTTGAAGCAAAAGCCAACGGAGTAATCTACTATCTGCTTGACAATCAGTATTATTTCAAGCGTGACGGTATCTACGGTCACTATGACGACGCCGAGAGATTTGCATTCTTCGCAAGAGCCGCGCTGGAGATTATTCCCGCCATTGACTGGAAGCCGGATATCATCCACTGCAACGACTGGCAGAGCGCGCTGACTCCCCTTTATTACAGCTGTTACTACGCAAACAGAATGGGATATGAAAACATCAAGACTGTTTTTACTATCCACAACATCCAGTATCAAGGCAAGTACGGCGACGAGCTGCTTAACGACGTTCTCGGAATAGCTCCGGAATACAACAACCTCATTCTTTACGACGGACTCGTAAACTTTATGAAAGCCGGTATTGAATGTGCCAACAAAGTTACGACTGTTTCCCCCACCTATGCCAAAGAGATACTTGACCCGTGGTTCAGCCACGGACTCGACCCGATTCTCAATCAGAGAAGCTGGAAACTGTGCGGTATCTTAAACGGCATTGACGTGGATAACTATAACCCCGAAACAGACAAGGATATCTGGGCTAACTACAATGCCGAGGATTTCTCCAACAAGGCAAAGAACAAAGCTGAGCTTCAGAAGATAATGGGGCTTAATGTTGACCCTGATGTACCTCTTATCGGTATCGTTTCAAGACTTGTAGGTCATAAAGGCGTTGACCTTATGAAAGAAGTTTTGGAAAAGAGCCTTTACGAGCGCAACGTGCAGTATGTTGTACTTGGCAGCGGCGAGTGGCAGTATGAAAACTTCTTCCGCTATCTCCACGACAAGTATCCTGACAAAGTAGGCGTTACCATCGGCTTTGTACCGGATCTTGCAAGGAAGATCTATGCCGGTGCTGATATGTTCCTGATGCCGAGTAAATCTGAGCCCTGCGGACTTTCACAAATGGTAGCTCTCAGATACGGTACGCTTCCCATTGTACGTGAAACAGGAGGACTCAAGGACTCTATCACAGACTGCGGCGACGGAGAAGGCAACGGCTTTACATTCAAAACATATAACGCATATGATATGCTGGGCGCAATTTACCGTGCACACGACGCATATTACTCAGAGGGATGGAACACCCTTGTTAAGCGTGCGCTTGAATGTGATATGAGCTGGGGCAAGAGCGCTAATGAATACATTAAAATGTATCGTTCTCTGCTTAAATAACCCAATAAAAAACAAACGACCTCGTTTATACGGGGTCGTTTTTCATTGTAAAAATAATAGTGTTAAAAATTTACAGACTTTTGCTTTGCTGAAAGCAAATAAACCACGGTGCAGACGGTGCTATTTATCCAGCCTTTTTTCTATTTCAATTATTATATCGCTCATTTTAATATCAAGGGCACAGGATATACGATAAAGGGTTTCGAGTGTCGGCTTTCGTTCCCCTCTTTCTATTGCCGAAAGATGAGTTCTCCCGATATCGGCAAGCCCGCTTATTACCTCCTGTGAAATTCCCTTTCGTTTTCTGGCTTCCGCTATTACTTCGCCAACAATTTTAGAATCAAGAGTCGGTATAAACATATTTATCACCCATATGTAGTTTATTCTAAACAGCTTACATGTATGAATACATATGTTGACAATATGAACACTTATGTGTTATTATTTAGTTACTAACAATGAGGAGGATTGCTGTATGTCAGAAAACAATTATCAGCAAAACGGACAAAATCAATACTATCAAAACCCAGATCCCCAGCAAAACCAACCCCAGTACTATAACCAAGTTCCTAACCCGGGAGCACCGATGGCGCCGCAGGAGGAAAAGGCAAGCGTAGGACTTGCAATTTTATCTTTCATAATTCCCATTGCAGGTCTTATCATTTTCCTTTCATACAGAAAGAAAAGACCGAAAACAGCAAAAGTAAGCGGAATTTGCGCCCTGGTAAGTTTTATACTTGGAATAGTGTCTTTTGCGATTTCAGGCAACAACGATGTTGCGACCAATGCACCGGCAACCACCAGCGATTCAGCTTATACCCAAACCGTTGACGAAACGCAAACAACAACTCAAAACGATGATAACTCAGTTCAGGCTGAAAGCGACAATGCAAACGATAATACTTTAGGCGATTACGGATGCGTTGTTAAAAGCGCCACAGTTACCAAGGACTGGACCGGTGAGGACGCAGTTCTCATTACTTATGAATTTACAAACAATTCCAGCGACGCAATAAGCTTTGACGTTGCTCTTGATGCAAGAGCTTATCAGGACGGTATCGGTCTTGAAACAGCAATATTGGATGAGGACACAGACCTTTGGGTAGATGTTGACATCAAGCCGGGAGTAACAAAGGAAGTCAGAAAAGCATATGTATTAAGAGATACAACAACACCTGTTGAAATTGAGGTATCAGAATGGATATCTTTCAGTGACGATAAAATCGTTACAACAGTTGAGCTTTAAATTAATCCGAAACAAAAAAACGGACTCGTTTAAAACAAGATTCGTAAATAATAATTTTGAAAACAGCTTATAAAGGCAATAGGTACCACATATTACAGAAAAATCTAAAAATATATCAGGTGAAAACTACAAATGAAATTCTCGTTTGAGAAACAATCAACGCTTACAGGCTTACAACTGATAGCTTATACCGAAAATTGCCTTAAAACTGTTAAATATTTGCTTTAATGA
>HHCFR02800__coassemble_2284_pt1 | contig 13488 bp, 5 predicted proteins | sample HHCFR02800__metabat2_high_PE_036 | metagenome-assembled genome bin HHCFR02800 | reverse complement strand
ACGATTGTTTCACTGATTTAGGAAAACTTCTCAACTCTTATGTATTCTACATTACCGGCTCGGAGACATACACTCCTGACAAAAACGGCAATGTTGACGCTAAGAAGGTTTACTCAAACGAATCACTGACAGGTCTTGTTGTTGAGACATTCCTGCTGATTGAAAAGATTTCTGAGAATCTGCTTGCAGATTACGGAGACACATATACACTTGACAATGGCACAAATGCTCAGTACAACCTGCTTGTTGAGGCAATTGAGGGTGTTATCTCCCCTGACGCCGTAAGCATCAGACTTGACGGTTACGACAAAGTTCAGGATCAGCTTTCTAAGTACAACTGCTGGCACAATGCAGCCGACCAGACCTCAAGAGGCGATTACAAGATCAAACTCGACTGGGGCATCAAAGACGGCGACAAGGATGCGTTCTATGACGCACTGGCAGCTTCACTCAGACTTGTTACTTCAATCCTCGGCGTCGTAATGATCGACACCAACTGGTATGCAAACGTAGTTTCTCCTGTACTCGGTGCTCTTTGCACAAAGAACGGCATCAAGATTGACACAGCCGCTCAGTACGCTGTAACTACAAACGGCTATCACGACGAGGTTCTGCTTGGTCTGCTCAGACCTATATCAGAATGGCTCAACCTCTTCCTTGATAAACCTGCAACAACACTTATTAAATCGGTTCAGGGTATCGCCGGAATACTTGACGACAAGAACGGCGCAACCATCGCTTCCATAGTAAACGGAGCAGTAAGCCCGCTTGTTAAAGAAATTAACGGTCTCGGCGAAATATTTGCAATCGTCAGCGACGAGCTTCTTCCGACATCACTTAAACTTAAGGAAGTTATAAACGGTCTTGCAGATAAACTTGCAGTTTACGCAGACGCAAATAATATTAAGCTCGGCCAGGGCAACTACAAATATTCACTTTCAGGCGATAATCTTATCCCGATTATCAACAGCTATATCGCAAGCACCGGAATCACTCTCAAGAAGATTAACTGGAATAAGCTCAGCACTGCAAAGACACCGGCTGCAGCTCTTGTATACGTTCTTGAATATGTGATCGAGGTTCTACTCGACAACGACAACCTTACAGCACTTGCAAAACTTATCGGAAACGATACAGTAACTCAAATCCTTGATCTGCTTAAGGCAGGCGATATCACAGCTCAGGATCTTCTCAGCGTACTCAACAAAATCCTGGAAGCTACAGACAGCCCGACACTTGCATACTGGACATTCTCACAGTATCTCCAGGAAGCAGCAACAGGCTTCTATTATCCGGCAGGCATCACAAAGCAGATGGCTGACAACGGCGTTGAAGGCCTCGATAATCTGATTGCAGGTATCTTCCCGCTTCTCAGCTCCTTCGGTGTTGACCTCGGAGCCGATGACCTTCAGGGAATAATTAATAACAATCTGTTCACAAACGAAATTGTAACTAAGCTTGCAACCGCTCTTTACGGCGCGCTTGACGGACTTGATCCTAATATCAAGCAGGTTCTCAAGGTATTCGGTATAGTTACATCCACTAAGGACGTTGCAAAACTCCTTACAGACAAGAGCTACGGCAAGACATTCACTTCAGCTGCAAACACCATCAAGGCACAGTCAAGCTGGAGCAAAGTAAAGAATGTAAACTGGGGCTTTAAGGACGGCTCAGCAAATGCTCAGCAGGGCTTTGTAAACGCACTTGCCGCTGTTCTCCGTCCGCTTAGCAGCATACTTAACGTATTGCTTAACGAAGGAACACTCGAGCTTAATGATAATCTTTATAATTTAATCAAATCTCTCGACGTTCCTTATACAGTTCAAATAATTACGATTTCTGATGACAAGGAAGCTCCGATCAAGCTCAAGTTCTCCTATCGTATGAAGGACGGCGTACTCAGAATGAAATTCAGAGAGTACGAAGACAATCGTGAGCGTTCAAAGTCTTCCGAACTCAGACTTGATTTCTCTTCACTTAATACAATAAAAGATCTTAAGATTGAAGGTACAAACGGCTACAACAGCGCAATAATTCCTCTTCTTGAGGCATTAGGTTGCTCAAACATTTCAACCTACAAGCAGTATCAGAGCGATGCAAACAAGGCTAAGGATAATCTCCTTCTTAATATCCTCAATCCGCTTGTTGGTGATTCAAGCAGTTCATTCCTTAACAAGCTTGCAGCTAACCCTGTAGATGAGCTTACAAAGGTATTGCCGAACGTTGCAATGTATCTTGATTCCCACGGTCTTTCACAGCTTGTAAATAATCTGCTTGCTCCTATTACAGATATTATTTACGAAGCAGACGATAAGTTTGATATAGATGCAATGCTTGAAAGCGTTCTCGGTGATTCGCTCGGCAATTATCTTGAAGATCTGCTTGGTATGAAGAAGGGAACAATTAAGATTGATTTCTCAGATTTGACAAAACTCAATCTTGAAGATTTAATTGTACCTCTTATCAACAAACTGGCGTTCCAGAACAGTGATAACGCCACACTCAGAAAACTGAGACTTGATAACATTAATTGGAACGCTCTTATCAGTCTGGGCGATCCTACAACCTACACCAGCAAGGCAACCGGTTCCAACGGCAAATACCTGACTGGTAAAACGATTGAAAACGTCGACCAGGGCAAGGTTCTTATCACGTTCCTTCGTTATGTAGCAGATTTCCTTGTGGATAATGCTTCACCGTTAAAGAACCTCATCTGCTCAATCGACGCAGTAGCTAAGAATGACACAATCAAGTCAGTAGTTCAGAGTGTATTCAACACACTTTCAACATCAACAGCTGACCAGATAGTTGCCGCAGTATTCTTCCTGCTGGCAGGAAATCCGGAAAACGCATTCTGGGATTACACAAGCTACGAAACAGGCAAATACTCATTCTCTTATCCGGAAAATATGGACGTTGACTTCCTCAAGCAGCTTCCTCCGATGCTCGACGGACTTATCGGTAGCCTGGCAGACCTTAACGGACTGATCAGTGAGGCTCTCTTCAAAGATGAGCTTATCAGCAAACTGGCAACAGGTCTTTACGGCGCAATCGAAGGCGTGAAGATCAACGACGACATGAACCTTACACAGCTTCTTGCTAAGACTGATATCGACTTCTCAACAAGCAACGTTGCAAAACTTCTTGTTGACGAAAGATACGGACAGAAGTTTGAGAGCGCTTCGGCAACTATCGCCGCTGCAGGCTCATGGAGCAATGTCGATGTTAATTCGCTCAAGTGGGGCGTAACCGACAGAGACAGCTTCTTCCATGCACTTGTTGCTGTACTCCGTCCTCTCTACGGCGTACTTGACGTTCTTCTCAACGACGCTTACCTTGGTCTGTTTGATATCGTAAGACTTCCGGGTTCAAACGGTTATACATCATCGATCGTTCCGCTTATGGAAGCGTTCTCAATGTATAACATCAAGACACAGTATCAGTACAGACAGGATATCAACGAAGAGTATGACGCAATACTCCTTGACATAATCAATCCTCTCTGGGATCTTGTTGAGGACGTTCTTGCAGCTCCGCTTCAGACAGTAGCAGCAATCATACCGAACCTTGCACTCTTCATCGGCAACGACGGACTGTGCCAGATTATCGACAACCTGCTCACTCCTGTATCTGCAATAGTTGACGCAATCAGACCTGTAGTTGATCTCAACGATCTCCTTACAACACTGTTTGACGCACTTGACGTAGACATCAACGGCATCCTTGCCAAGATCGGAGTAACAAACTTCTCACTCGATATCTATGATCTTAACAAGACTCTCAAGCCGATACTCAGCGGCGACGCTATCATCCCGCTTGTAAATAACATTCTGGGAATGATCGACATCAACGGAACAAAGCTTGACCTTAAGCTCAATCCTGTTGACTGGTTACAGCTTGCAAGCCACGGCACAACCGTAGTAAGCGCTTCTCAGGCTGCAACATACGGCTCAAGAATCTTCGTTCAGGGCGATTCTTCAGAAACACTCATCGCAGTACTTAGATACCTGATTAACACAATTAATACAGGTGACAATCTTGATAAGATCAGCTCGCTGATAGGCGGACTGCTCGGCGACGGTGTTGATGACAACGTATCCGGAATTATCACTCAGGTACTCGGAATGCTCAAGGGCGATACCGATGAGGTTATCTCCTCACTTGTTGAGCTTCTTCAGCAGCTTGGTTCATAATAACGGATAAACCCGAAACATTATTAAAATAAGCATCCGGCGGATTACTCCGCCGGATGTCTTTTTTATGGAAAAATTTATTAACATATGCCTTGTAAAATCAGCAAAAGTCTTATATAATAGATTATTATATGAATTTGGCGGTGATATTATGCTTGGACAAAGCGCCAGAGCCAAGGTCGTTATACCCATTGGCTCCACGGGCGAAGCAGAATTTACCTACCCTCTTAACTATGCGTTACTATACGACACTCCGCAGGAAGAGTATGCTTTTATTCTGGGAATTGATCACGCAGTAAGTAATTTTGACGGTAGGATAATTGCTGTGCTCAATCCAAAAAATCCGGACTGCGGCAAACACAGAATATGGATAATGGCTCCAAAGAGCTCACGATATATAAATATCGACATACTACAAAAACTGAACCTTGAAAGGGACTTCCCTAATTACAACCTCACCTGCCTGTACGAAAGCAGCTGCGGCGCAGTAGTCTACCGTGAGATACACGGAGGGATAAGATACCTGCTTATAAAAAACAAGCGTTCATCCAACTGGGGCTTCCCAAAAGGACATCTCGAAAAGGGCGAGACAAAATATGACGCCGCCCGCAGGGAGGTCTTGGAGGAAACCGGACTTCATCTGAAAATTCATCTTGGATACGAAGGCATTTCTAAATACAAAATAAAAAACAAGGTCGACAAGACCGTTTCTATTTTCGTGGGCACAACGGACGACACCGTAACCGTAATCCAAAAAGAGGAGATCGAAGACTATATCTGGCTTCCCTTCCAAAGAGCTATGAAGAAGCTCAGCTTCAAAAACGACAAAGACATCTTGAACGAAGCTCACGAATTCCTGGTAAAAAATCACTACCTAAAAAACAACTAACATTACGCTACTCTTGACAAAACGGAACGGCTGATATGACTCAGGAAGAAAAATTCTTAGTAGAGATCTGTAAGACATATTTAAATAATTCAAAGCTGACGCTTGACAATTCATGCAGCTTAAAGGAGCTTTACAGGCTTGCAAAGCACCACAATCTTATAGGTGTATGCTACTGTGCCCTTGAGCCGAACAAAGACGGCACACAGGAGTCAGCCAAATTCTTTGACGCGCTGAAAAACAGATTTTTCGACGGTGTTTATATATATGAATGTCAAAAAGCATGCATAAACGAGCTCAGAGATGTTCTCACGTCCGCTCAGATACGCCATATTTTCTTTAAAGGCGCTGTGCTTAGAGAATTGTACCCTGTGGCAGAAAGCCGCTCTATGGGCGATATAGACGTTCTTATCGATACTGAAAACCGAGACCGGGTCAAGTCATTGCTTACCGAGGCTGGATTTGACTGCACTGAACAGAACGGTCCCGTATATAATTACCGAAAAAACGGCGTGCTGGTTGAGGTGCACACAAAAATTATAAGTGAATTTTCAGAGGACGCTTTTTCTGACGCATTTGAGCATGCGGAGTTTGACGGCTTAACCGGAACGCTGGAGGATAACTACCACACCGCTTATCTCATAGCCCACACGGCGCATCATTTTAAATTTTACGGTGCAGGGATCAGGCATGTGCTTGATTTGGCTGTAATACAGTCGGCAAAAGATATAAATCTTGACACGGTGATAGATATTCTCAGACCCCTAAGACTTGAGACCTTTGCAAAGGTCATACTTTCCGTTTGCTGTGAATGGTTTAGCACAGGCAGAAAATTTACTGATAATATCAATGATACCTGCGAATATCTGTGCAGATGCGGAGTTTTCGGAAGTATGCAGGAGAATAAAGGCTCCGTGGTATCACGCAGGGAGATAGAATCAGGCGCAAAAAACTCATCATTTATGATTAAGCTCAAGCTGGCATTTCCGCCGTACAGCAAGCTGAAAAATATTAATTATATCCCATTTATCGACGGCAGACCGTGGCTTACACCGTATGCCTGGTGCTATCGTTTTTTTTACAACCTGAGGTACAAAAGAAATTTTCTTAAAAATACGCTCAGGCAGATTGAAGACAAGGAAACACGCACGCTGGCTCAAAAGGAGCTGGCTTATTTTGAGGAGATAGGACTATTATGATTTTTCTGATTATTGTAATTGCGTTAATTTGTATACTGGCGGTTTTTTCTGTATCGTGGTTTCTCACCATGAAGGCAAACGGCAAATGCCCGCTCTGCGCCATAAAGAGAATCACCAGACCCAGGGAAATCACAATGGACATCTCACAAACTGAGGATTATGACAACGGCGTAGCGAAAACTCCGCCCATGGGCTGGTCAAGCTGGAATACATTCAGAAATCATATAGACCAGGATCTTATTATGGAAGTGGCTCACGCCATGGCAGACAGCGGACTTTTAGAGGCAGGGTACAAATACCTTAACATTGACGACTGCTGGCAGAGTTCAATGAGGGATGCTGACGGTAAGCTTCAGGGGGATCTCGGAACATTCAGCAGAGGTATCCCCAGCCTTATTCATGATATAAACGAGCTCGGACTTAAAGTAGGACTCTACTCCTCCAACGGCAGCCTGACCTGCGAGGATATGCCAGGCTCCCTGGGCAGAGAAGATCTTGACGCAAAGACACTTGCATCATGGGGATGCGAGTTCTTCAAATACGATTTCTGCCACAACGAATCAATCAGCGGCGACTGCCCGGCTATTGAAAAAATCGAACTTAACAGGATTGATAAATCCGACGATGAAGAAGAAAATGACTCTGATGCTGTGCTGGTATTAACTCCGGAAGATGCAGAGTTTACCGGCAGGGCAAAGATAGTAAATATGACGGAGCTTCCCAGCGGAAAGGCTATTGGATTTATAAACCACGGCGCAGGCTCCGCCTCGTTCCGTGTAATAACTCTTCCTCAGGGCAAATACGCTTTGACAATTGTACATCAAAAAACCTTCAGAAGGCGTGACAGCTACGCCCAGGTTACTGTAAACGGAAAAGTCCACGAAGTATTCTTCCCTCGCGGAAAGGGCTTCAGCGATTCCGGAAGAACTCAGATAATTGTGGAACTTAAGGACGGGGAAAACATTATTACCATTCAAAACCCCGTTGCGACGCTGGCTGATTCGGCATATATCCAGTACAAGAGAATGGGCGACGCGCTGAAAAAAGCCACTGCCGACTGGGCTGAATTTACTAAAACACCCGAAAAGCCCATAGTTTATTCCATCTGCGAATGGGGTACAACCCGCCCATGGATGTGGGGCGGCAAGGCAGGAAACATGTGGCGCACGACCCACGATATCTTCCCGATGTGGAAAAGCATTGTTCTGCTTTATTCATTTACGGTAAAGCATTATGACAAAGTTCGCCCGGGAGCATGGAACGATCCGGATATGCTTGAGGTTGGAAACGGCAAGCTCACCGAAGATGAGAACAAAGCGCATTTCTCCCTTTGGTGTATGATGGCGGCGCCCCTTATGCTGGGCAACGACGTAAGAAAATTTGTTGACGGCAACTCAAACGCTGTTGAGGGCAATCAGGTGCTTAAAATTGTCACCAATAAACAGCTTATAGCTATAGACCAGGATTCCCTTGGGAAACCGGCAAAAATCATCAAAAAGTCAGGACAGATAGACGTTTTGGCAAGACCGCTTTCAAACGGCGACGTTGCGCTTTGCATATTCAACAAATCTTTGAGCGGTAAGAATTTCCGCGCCGACCTTACTCAGCTTTTAAGCGACGAGTATCTGGACATGCCTCATTCCGAGCAGTACGAGCTGCACGATCTTTGGAGCGACGAGCGAAGCAATCAGAGCAGCATATCTGTTTCACTCGCAAAACACAGCGTAAAAGTATACAGAGTAAAATCACTGTAACAAATAAAAAAACCCGGAACTTTTTAGGTTCCGGGTTTTTTGTTGCGTTTCATATTTATTTATTAAATTTAAGCCTGAGCGCAAGTTTAAGAACGTTCTTAGCCGTTCGTTCCAGCTCGCCGCGTGTTATGCCGCCCTGCTTTCCGAGAGTTTTAAGCAGCGTGCCGTCGGATTTATATTTCTTTGCAGTTCGCTTTCCGCCCGGCATGAGCACGTCGACCTGTGCCCTCACCCTGTAGGCGTTATCCTTAATAATAGGAAACTCAGGGCTGTGAGATTTCTGCATCCACCAGTCCGTCATCACGTTGCCGTCATAGCCCCATTCGTTACGCAGAACCGTGGTTACAAGGTCATAGTTATAATGACTCCAAACACCGTTTATCTTGTTGTAGCTGGTCATGATATTAAGAGGTTTGCTTTCCTTTACGCAAATTTCAAATCCCTTAAGATAAATCTCTCTGAGCGCTCTCTGAGACAAGCGTGAATCGCTCTTGGTACGCCTTACCTCCTGATTATTGCAGGCAAAATGCTTCGGGCACGCAGACACTCCGTTTGACTGGATACCGTTTACATACGCTGCGCCCATTTTGCCCGAAAGCACCGGGTCCTCGGAGAAATACTCGAAATTTCTGCCGCAAAGCACATTGCGCTGGATATTCATTCCGGGAGCAAGCAAAATATCTGAACCGTGTTTAACCATCTCGGCACCCATTACCGAGGTAAGCTCCTTAACCAAATCACAATTCCATGTGGCGGCAAGAGCCGTGCCGCAGGGTATCAGCGATGTATATTTTCTGATTCTTATGCCTGCCGGTCCGTCGGTGGTGATAAGCGCAGGCACGCCTTTTTTCCTCAGCGGCTCGATAATGCCGCCCATAGCGCCTGCATTACCTGCAACGCCGAATTCGCTGTCCATCATGCCTTGACCTCTTGTCAGCGCCTCCAGCTCCCTGCCGTCAAGCTGGGAGATAAAATCATCAAGGGTTATCTTATTCTCGGCAACGTCGCTGAATTTATAGCCCTTATCCCCTTTAAAACCAATTTCCTCAGGCAGATTTGAGAGTATTCTGTCTTTAAGATACGGCTTTGACGCCTCTACTCTCTCCCTGCCCTCAACAAGTTTGCCCTCTTTTTCCCTGACAACAATGCGCTCAAAGCTATCCTTTACTGCGCACACCTCGTCAAGCTTTTCAATAACGGTTTCCTCCAGCTCTGTTTTTCCAGCCGCTAAAAGATTACGCACGCAGTTGCCTGCATAAAATGCGTATTCGCCTTTTTCAATGATATAAGCGAATTTGCCGTCGTATTTTTTAGAATCGTCAAAGGAGGAAATTTCATAAAGACCGAAGCTGAATTTCACTGACTGTGATTCGCCAGGCTCCAGCTCCTTAGTTTTTTCAAAAGCCACCAGACCTACAGCCGGCTTTGAAAGCCTGCCCTGGGGAGCGCTGCAATAAAGCTGGACAATTTCTTTGCCGCTGACGCTTCCGACATTCTTGACCTCGGCGCTGATTTCAAACCTGCCGTCCTTATATTCAAAATCAGTGGACATTATCTCAAATTCGGTATAGCTTAAGCCATAGCCGAAAGGATAAAGCACCTTTTCAGGGCAGAACGTTTCAAAATATCTGTAGCCGACAAAAATATCCTCGGTGTAATTATTGTAATTCCTGCCGCCGAAATCCGATGAGCTTGGATAATCCTCATATTTCTCAGCAACAGCGCAGGGCATTTTGCCGCAGGGATTCGCCTTTCCGGTAAGTATAGATGCAACTGCGTTTCCGCTCTCCATACCGCACTGCCACACATATACGAGAGTTGTAATTTTATCTCCGTATTTTTTCGTCCAGGACATATCAATAATGTTTCCGCAGTTCATCAGCACGATAACACGTTCAAAATTCGCCGTCACGCTGTCAAGCAGACGCATCTCGGTGTCCGTCAGATAGTAACTGCCCTTTTCAAGCGCGTTTTCCCTGTCCTCACCGGCGGCTCTGCCGATAACAACTATGGCGCAGTCGCTCTCATTAGCGGCAGATTTTACAGCTGAGTCATCAAGCTCCATCTCAGGATAATGCATCGGCCAGTGACCCCATATTCCGTGGACAACGGGATTGTCCTTGCACCATTTTTCATATGTATCAAGAAGCGGAGAATATAGCTTCACACCGTAATTCTTAAGTCCGTCAACCAGACTGACTAGATAAGGAGAATTAACGTCTCCGCCGCTGCCGTAACCTACGTAAAAATAATCTATCTGGCATCTTCCGAAAACGGCAACGGTGTCGCTGCTCTTAAGCGGAAGGGTATTGTTGATATTTTTGAGCAGAACCGCGCTTTCCTGCGCAACTTTAAGCGCAACGGGGGGTATTGGCTCAAAGTATTTTTTCTCACCCTGGGCTGCGTTTTCCTCCTGCATTACTCCGCTGTTGGTAACGGCATCGGATATCTTCTGTACAAGAGAATCCAGCTTCTGCCTGATTTTCATTCTCTCTCCTCCGTTTAGTTGAAAATAGATAAAATACAATGGTAAATATTTATAATACTATAGCATATTAATTGCAAATATGCTATAGTATTTACAAAATCAGGGGGTATGAATATGAATAAAATTGATCTTTCCGGCAACTGGACTATGAAAAACTGCACGGACGGCAAGGAATACAGCGCGGTTATACCCGGTAGTGACGTGGGCAACCTCATAAAAAATAACGCTGTTAAGAATCCTCTTATTTCAGGGGATGACGATGAGGGCAGGCGTCTGGGCGAAAACGATATTGAGTTTAAAAGGAGTTTCAGCCTCAGCGAGGATGATATGAAATACACGCATATTCATTTTTATGCCGGCGGACTGGACACCCTTTGCACCTGCTATATAAACGGCAAAAAAGCCTTTGAGAGCAAAAACGCATTTATTCCGGCAGATATTGAGATAAAAGAGTTTCTCACCACAGGCGAGAACAGCATTTGCCTGCATTTTGACTCGTCGGTCAAATACATAACAAAGCTTCAGAAAGAAAAGCCGCTGCCGAAAAACTGCAACGGTATCGACGGAATACCCTATATCAGGAAGCCTGCCTGCCATTTCGGCTGGGACTGGGGTCCCTGCGTACCTTACTGCGCTGTTCTGGACAGCATAGGGCTCAAATGCTTTAACAGACAGATAGAAAATATCGAAATCAAGCAAAACACCAGCAGCGAAAAATCAGTAATCAAGGCGTCCGCCGACAATGCAGACAAAATAACCCTTATATCCCCTGACGGCGATGTTATCAGCCGGGACGCTGACGGTTTGTTCACTGTTGAAAATCCGTCTCTCTGGTACACATACGAAATGTCGCAGAAGGAGGTTCAGCCTCTTTATACAGTGGTATTTGAAAACGATGAGGAAACTGTGGAAAAAAAGATAGGACTCAGAAGCCTTTATCTTGACACCTCTAAAGACGAATACGGCAGCAATTTCTGCTTCGTTTTAAACGGCGAAAAAATCTTTGCCAAGGGCGGCAATCTCATTCCGTTTTCCGCTATTTACGAGGACAGCGACAGGGGCAGTGTTGACTACTACCTGAACCTTGCTCGCAAGTCAAATTTCAATATTATAAGAATTTGGGGCGGCGGCAGCTATTCCGATGACTATCTCATCAGCCGCTGTGACGAAATGGGTATACTTATCTGGCAGGATTTCTGCTTCGCCTGCGAAATGTATCCGTTTTATGAAGAAGATTTCACCAAAAACGTACTTGACGAGGTCAAGGTAAACGTAAAGAGGCTCACAACGCATCCGAGCCTTGCTCTGTGGTGCGGCAATAACGAGCTTGAGGTAATGTTCTCATACCTGCCGAAAAACACCAAGATAATGAAAGCGTATGAAGAATTTTTCTACCACACGCTGCCGGATTACATAAAGGACCTTACGGACGTTTCATATATCCCCACATCCCCCATGGGCAGCGCCTGCTTTAAAGAATATTCCAGCGACAACGTTGGCGACACCCATATGTGGAACGTATGGCACGGACTCAAAAAGCTGGACTATTACGCCACAAGGTATTCCAGATTCCTGTCTGAATTCGGGCTGGAGTCCCTGCCGTCAATGAAAGCAATCAGGACCTTTGCACCGCCTCAGGAATACGACATCACCTCCCCCAGCTTCAACCGTCACCAAAAATGCGTGGGCGGCAACAAGAAAATGCTGTTTTATCTTACTGAAATGTTCGATTTCCCAAAACGCTTTGAGGATTTGCCATATCTGACGGGAATCGTTCAGGCAGAATGTATCAAAAACGCCACCGTCCATTTCAGGCAGAACAAGGGAAGGTGCAACGGCTCAATCTTCTGGCAGTTTAACGACGTATGGAACTGCCCGAGCTGGTCGTCCGTTGACTTTGAGGGCGTACCGAAGGCGCTACAGTACAAGGCAAAAGAATTTTTTGCCCCTGTTACCGTAAGCTGCCGTAAGGAAAAGGGCAAAGCGGTAATCTTCGCTCATAACGACACACTGAGCAAGGCTTCATTTAAACTGACGCTCAAGCTGTTTAATCCCGATATGACAAAGGAATACGATGTTGAAATCGAGCCAAACAGCTTTAAGCGCATAGACGAAGTCCAGGTGAATAAAAAATCTGTTTTGCAGCTCTCCTTTAACGGCGAAACGCTTTACGAGATATTCACATCACCGGTAAGCCTTAACCTCAAAAAGGCAAATATCGACGCTCATCTTGACGGCAACAAACTGACGCTAAAGAGCGACAAATTCGCCTACAATGTTTTTATCGACAGCGACGCCATAGCAGATGAAAATTATTTCTGCCTGTCTGCCGGGGAGGAAAAGACCGTTACCTTTGACAAATCGCCGTCATCTTACAGCGTTACCTGCGCCAACAATATCGACTTTAAGAAATCCTGCCTGTCAGGGATCAAAAAGAAGCTGTTCAGGCTATTCTATCGACTTCAGCCGCTTAACATAGCTAACTATTTCTATTACACCTATAACTAATAATTCTAATCCTGAAAACCACTATATCATTTTCACTTATATCGGATTTTTGAAAGCTTTTATCTCGCAAATGTATAACTCTTGGTAATCATACTTGACTGATTTTTATTGAAGCAAGTAATATTGGAGTGTATTTTATGAAAAAATTATTTGGTATACTGGTAATAACTGTACTTGTAATATCTTTATTAATCGGATGTAACAGAGATACAGAAAAGATAACGGAAAATACATCTTCAAACAGCCAAAATCTAACAAATATGAATTTGGAATTTAATGAAAATTGTATTGATTCAGGTTCACAATATATAATTCAGTCAAATGTTTTATATGGCAGGGGTTATAATCACAATAAAATACTTGAAAAAGATTCTGATAGGTTTTATGAAAGCTACACTAAAATTGCAGAAAACGTAATTCATATTGACGCTTGCAACGGTTCGCTTTTGTTTTTAACTAA
>HHCFR02800__coassemble_2254_pt1 | contig 13634 bp, 16 predicted proteins | sample HHCFR02800__metabat2_high_PE_036 | metagenome-assembled genome bin HHCFR02800 | reverse complement strand
TCACAAAAAACACGACCATAATTATAAGAAAAGATTTGCACACTTTAAAAAGCAAGGTAAAATCTTTTAAAAGCAGTCCTTTCATTTTTATTCCCCCTTTACCATAAATACAAAAAGCTCCTCAATGCTTACAGGCGATGTGCTCAAACCCTGCGGTATTTCGCTTCTCTTAACAATTGCCTGGACAGAGTAGCTTGACACACGCTTGCCTATTATCGCTGATTGATTAAGCCCGCCCAGCTGTTCGGCGGTGCAGTTTACTATAGCATATTCGTCCCTGAGTCTGTCCTTTTCCTCAATCAAAAGCAGTCTTCCCTTATGAATAAACGCAATATAATCGCAGACTTTTTCAAGGTCGCTGACGATATGGGAGGAAAGCAGAATGGAATGTTCCTCATCCCTGGTAAATTCAAGAAAGATATCCGTTATCTCATCACGTGCCACAGGGTCAAGACCGTTTGTTGCCTCGTCTAAAATCAGCAGTTTTGCGTTATGACAAAGGGCTACGATAATGGAGAGTTTCATTTTAGTACCGCGTGAAAATTCTTTATATTTCTTATTCTTTGGGATATTCATTTTGTCGAGATATTCGTTATACAGGACGCTGTTCCAGTTTTTAAATATACAGGACATTACCCTTCCTATATCCCCGACTTTAAAGCTGTCGCTGAAACCTGCTTCGTCAAGGACTATGCCGATATCTTCCTTAGTGGTCTTAATCCACTTCTGATTATCCCTGCCGAGTATAGTTATTTCGCCGCTGTCCTTATGAACAATATCAAGAATACACTTTATGGTGGTGCTCTTGCCTGCTCCGTTCTCGCCGATTAATCCGAGTATGCATCCGCCGGGAAGAGTCAGGTTTATATTATCAAGCGAAAAATCGCCGTAGGATTTACACAGATTTTTTATTTCAATAGCATTCACGGTTATTCCTCCCAAATAATATTTATCATATCAATTATATCCTGCTTGGTTAAATTACAGGAAACGGAAAGCTGGCGGACATTTTCAACATACTCTTCAATTCTGCGAAGATTGTCCTCTCTGATAAGCTCAACATTCTTAGGCGAAACGAAACAGCCCTTGCCTGCCACGGTATATATAAATCCGTCGCGCTCCAGCTCGTCATAAGCACGCTTCGTAGTAATTACACTTATTTTTAAGTCCTTGGCAAGGTTGCGTATGGACGGCAGAGCCTCGTCTTCTTTTAACGAAGAATTTATGATTTGATTTTTAATTTGAGTATAAATCTGCTCGTAAATAGGCGTTCCGTTTTTATTATCAATAAATATATACAATGCTCAGCCTCCTTTACATACTGTATATTTACAGTATATACAGTTATAACGCTTTTGTCAATAGTTTACGAAAAATATATATTATTATTGTATTTTCATAGGAAATATCCTATAATATAAAAAGAAATCAATGCACAGCGACTCGCTGTATAAAATAAGGAGGTTATGATATGAAGTACGTTTGCGACGCATGCGGATGGGAATACGACGAAGAGCTCGGCTACCCTGAGGGCGGAATTGCTCCCGGCACAAAGTGGGAAGATGTACCTGAGGATTTTGAATGTCCTCTCTGCTTCGTTGGTAAGGACCAGTTCTCACCGGCTGAATAATTATAGCAAGCAAACAGGCGTCAGAGTATCTGACGCCTGTTTTATTTTTACCTGAACACGATTTTAACCGGGTTCTTTTTATTAAATTTTTCAAGCTCGTTTTTAAGCTGTTCAAGCTCGTCATCGTTAAGGGGCTGCTTCTCTTCGGGGTAGTCCCAGTGCTCAAAGGGATTTTTCCTTGTGCAGAGCATATTTCCGTCATAAAGCACCCAGGGAAAAGCGAGAATTTTTCTCTTATTTTTCACGTAATAAAGGATTCCTGAGCTTCCCTTTGATACATTTTTAAAATAAATGAGTCCCTTTGCCTGCTTCATTATTATGCGTATCTGCTGATCCGCCGGAAGATTACGAAACTGCTGTCGGTTTATCAGCGGAAAGATGACTATTCCGAGGACAAGCACTACCACCACGACTATAATAATCTGAGATGCGGTCATTATTCCACCCCTATTGTGATTATTTCAAACGGGCTGTATTCAATTACATCCGTTTCGCCCTGGGGTTCTTCGAGCAGATTAAGCAGTTTTACCTTCTTGGAAAGAGCGATTCTGCCCCTTCTGCCGTCCTGCTCACAAAGACGGATAACCGTCATCTTGCCGTCCTCTGATTTTTTCATAGCCTGCATATAAAGCGGCTCAAAACATTCGCCCTCATACTGCACATCTGCTTTTACAAGCGGTGCATTGTACTGAAATGCAATTTTGTTTATTCCTGCGTCCACGGTATTTTTGATGTGCGGCATTATCATATAGCAGAAATTATGACGCCCCATATCGCTGGTAACGTCGGGTCTTATAGTTGCACGCAGAAGTGAAAGCGACATAACGTTTTTATCAAATCCGATACCGTACTTGCCGTCGTTAATAAGGGCAACGCCGCCATCGGTCTCAGCCATATCAGCCCATTTATGGTGGCAAGTTTCAAAACGAGCCTGCTGCCAATTAGTATTTTTATGAGTGTCACGCTCAATAAATCCTGCTGAGGTATCGCAAAGAGCCTTTCTCGTAAGCACGTTACAGCCAAACTCAGCTTTGGCAAGCCTGTGTTTCTCGTTCCAGTCAACGATATTTTCCACCTCTATGCCCCTGCTTCTTCTAAACAGGCGAATAATCATTGTCCACTTAGAATTCTCGGTAGAAAGAACAGTCTTAAACGACGCACACTCACCGTCCTGTTCAAAGAGTTTTAACGGTTCGCATACGCTTATATTTATCTGCTTATCCTTATAGTTTGGCAAGATATCCCAAGCGTCATAATTGCCGGGATAGTCGGTGTAAATTTTCAGCTTGTTGAAATCACCGTCCACCCATTCACGCTGATTTTCCTTATCATATATCGAAGCAAATGAACCGTCATCGTTAAACTTGACTGAATAAAACGGTGTTTCAACAGTATCGCCGACGGTAAACCAGTCACCGCCGAATTTTACGGATCTGAGCCTTGCGCTTGAAAGCGCCGGAATATTAGGTATTAACCAGTTGCCCTTTTTGCCGCAGCGGGTGGATGTTCCGTTTTTACCAGGAACAAACGTCAGCGCGTCACGGGTAAAATTAAGGGAATTAAAGTATTTTGAGCCTGTGCCGATAATTTCATCAAGGCGCTCGCTTATTTCCTTATAATCCGCCATAGCGTCCTCATAAACAGGATGGATGTGTGAGCCGGGCAAAATATCGTGGAACTGATTAACAAGGAATTTCTTATAAATATCAGTTATCTCTGAAGTGTTATTCTCGCCCCTGAGGACTGACAGCATTTCAGCGTCACGAAGCTTGTACTCAAGCTGTCTGTTCGCACGCTTTAAATTAGATTTTGTAGTAAAGGTACCACGGTGCATTTCAAGATAAAGCTCGCCGTCCCATGTTTCAAGATTGTCGTTATTCTTCAGATTCTTCTCAAGGAATTCCGCTCCGCCCATATGCTGACATTTAGGCATAATTGACAGCTTGTCAAAGCGGTGCATAAGCTCAATCATTTCCTCGGTACAGCCTGAGCCGCCGTCGCCGTAGCCGAACATATTCATAGTCTGTCCGCCGCTGTCCTTGTCGATATAAGCCTCCCAGTTCTCCTGAATCTGTGAGGGCATATTCCAGGTTATAAAATGAGTCGGCGGTACGCAGGCAAGCACCTGAGAGCCGTCTATGCCACGCCATATAAAATTATTGTGAGGGAAGCGGTTTGTATCGTTCCATGTGGACATTTTGTTTGAAACAAAATAGTCAACGCCGCTTTTTTTCAGTATCTGGGGCAATATCCAGCTATTGCCGAAAACATCGGGCAGCCATGCGTTATTAACCGTTTTGCCGAACATTCTCTTATACGTCATCTGACCGTAAAGGCACTGCCTTACAAGGGATTCGGCTGACGGTACATTGCAGTCGGGCTCAACGTACATAGCGCCCACCGGCTCGAAGTTGCCGTTCTCTACCTTTTGCTTGAGTTCTTCAAAAACATCGGGATAATATTTTTCAAGAGTCTCATATACATAGGGCTGGGTATGAGTGTATTTAAAATCAGGATACCTGTCCATAAGACGCAGCTGAATCAGTACGGTACGCAGATTTTTCTGCACGGCGTGAATCCTGCGCCAGTAATATGCTATATCGAGGTGTGAATGTGCAATAAGCGCCACGTCGCCGTTGCCCTTATAGTTATCGTTTGAAAATACAACATCGTCAAGATAACGCTTGCATTCCTCAACGCCTGAAAGCTCTTCTGAGTCAAAGTCAATTAGGTTCATGGCGTTATTAAGCTCCCTGTTAAGGAAAGCTCTGTAATCCTCGTTAAAAAGCTCGCTTTTTGCGATATCCAGCAGAACCTCAAAATCCCAGACAAGATCCTGAACCGCATGATTTACCGTGCATATATACGCCCCCTCAAAGATTTGGCGGCATCCTCTGACGGAAAGCGATTCGGGGTTACGCTCATCATCGGGCTTTGAGCGGTTATAACCCATCATTTCAAAATGAAGGGTCTTGCTGTCATCAACGTAAGGTGAAAGAAGCATACGCTCCCTGTTGGGGTCAACGCCGCCAACGTATTTGCCGTTAACCTTAACGCATATCTCGGCGGCTGTTTTAAGTGAGAACCACAGCTCCCTGCCCTGAAGCTCTGATGGGATATCCACATCAGCCTTTATAAAAGCAGTACCGTCGGGGGTAAAATACATATCGCCCTTTTTAAGCGGTCTGTAATCCTCGCTGTAGTAATCAAACTGCATCTCCGATACCTGACGTGCGTCACGAATCAGAAGATTTTTAATTTCCCATTTATTGTCATATATGTAGCGCTTGAGCCACCCGAACCTAAGGTCAGTCCACTCCTCGGGACGCATGGAACGCCTTACAACCTTAATATGTGCCATAAATTATACCTCCCGCTTAAACGTCCTGAAAATACGGTTTCTTGCGTACAGCGACAACTTTTACGCTTTGGTTGAGGTCCTTTTTTATCTGCTCCTCAATCCAAGCAGTACAGCGGTTAAGGATAAGGCATTTTGAACACTCGCCTCTGAATATTAGGGTAAGATCTCCGTCCTCAAGGGATACAAATTCCACCCAGCCGCCGTCGCCCTGTAATTTAGGCTGAAGTACAGTTTCAACATATTTTTTAACCTTGTTCATAAGCAGTGTCTCCGTTACTTATTTTCAATGATATCGCTTATTTTTTCTCTTATTATATCAAGCCTCTTCTTTGCTTTTTCTCTGTCAGCGTCAACAACGGAATAGTAGACCTTTATCTTAGGCTCGGTGCCCGACGGCCTTACAGCCATCCAAGAACCATCGCTCCATACATACTTGAGCACATTTTCCTTAGGCAAATCGCCGATTCCGCCGCTGTAGTCAATTATGCTTTCTATACCGTCAAAAAGCGCTTTTCCTGTATTTCTGAAATACGTCATAAGCTCCTGAATCTTCTCAGCTCCGTCCTTGCCCTTAAGTATAAAGGAATCAAGATAATCCAAATAATATCCGTATTCGTCATATATTTCGTTAAGTCCGTCAACAAGGGTTTTGCCGTGATTTTTGTACCAAGATGCCATCTGGCATATGAGCATAGAGGATACCACGGCATCCTTGTCCCTGGCGTGATTTCCCACAAGATAGCCGTACGACTCCTCATAGCCGATAACAAATTCCCTGTCGCCTGACTGTTCATACTTGTTCATCTTGTCGCCGATATATTTAAAGCCGGTGAGAGTTTCGTCAACATTAAGACCAAAGCTTCTGCCGATATTGGCTCCGAGGTCTGATGTCACGATTGTTTTAACAAGAGTTGACTTGGAATTTAGTTTTTCTTTTTTCATGCTGAGAACGAATTTAACCAGCAGTGCTCCTGTCTGATTACCTGTAAAGAGCTTATAATCATCCCCGTCCTTAACTGCAATACCCACACGGTCGCAGTCGGGGTCGGTGCCCAGCACAAGGTCCGCATTTATCTGTCTTGCTTTTTCTATAGCAATTGTCAGTGCGTCCTTTTCCTCAGGATTGGGAGAGCGAACTGTTGAGAAATTGCCGTCCGGCTGCTCCTGCTCCTTTACTACTGTAACATCCATACCCTCAAGCACTCTCCTTACAGGGATATTGCCTGTTCCGTGGAGAGGGGTATAAACTATCTTAAGCTCGCTCTTCTCCTCATAAAGTGACTGCTTTTTAACCTCACTGAGAAAAGCGGAAAGTTCCTTTTCGCCGACATATGTAACAAGTGATTTGTCGCCGTCAAAGGGAATAGAATTATAGTCCGTAATTTCATTGATAAAAGTAATTGCGCTTTGGGCGTCGTCAGTGCAGAGCTGACAGCCTGTGGAGTCGTACACCTTATAGCCGTTATACTCCTTAGGATTATGGGATGCCGTTATCATTACTCCGGCATTGCAGGAAAGGTAGCGTGTTGTAAACGACAGCACCGGCACCGGAACTATCGTTTCATAAATATAGACCTTAATGCCCTGAGAGGAAAATACAGCCGCGGCAGTTTCGGCAAAAACACGTGAATTATTACGGGTATCATAAGCTATTGCCACTGATATTTCTCCGCTGTTTTTACTTTTCAGGTATCGTGCAAGACCAAGGGTTGCCTTGCCGACTGTGTATTTGTTCATACGATTCGAGCCGGCTCCCATAACACCTCTGAGTCCTCCTGTACCGAAAGCAAGGTCCTTATAGAATCTGTCCTCAAGCTCCTTTTCGTCCTTGATTGAAAGAAGCTCCGCTTTGGTTTCGTCATCGGCAAAATCAAGCCACTGCGCATACTTTTCCTTGTAATCCATAATAAATATCTCCCGTGTTTATTTAAAATACATATAATACTGGCATTTTATCATGCCGTTATAGAGCTTACGGCGCTTGTCCGCTTTCCTGCCAAAGACCTTTTCAAACTTCTCGTCAGGAGAAATTATGCCATATGACCAGCCGTATTTTGATACGAATTTTTCGCCCATTATGCCATAAAGCCTTTCAGCTTCTCTAATATCCATCATACGTTCGCCGTAGGGCGGATTTGTTACAAGCGTGCCTTTCTGAGTCGTTGGTGAAAAATCACGGATATCACACTCTTCAAGCCGTATAAATTTATCCACCCTGGCTCTTTTGGCGTTATTTAAGGTAAGCTCAAGTGCGTGGGAATCAATATCACTGCCAAGCGCTGCAAAATCAGTGTCAGTCTTAATCAGATCATGGCAGCGCTCACGCTCCTGCTTCCAGGTGCCGGGAGGTAAGAATCCCCAGCGGTCGCACTCAAAATTACGGTTTATTCCCGGGGCAATATTGTTAGCCATCATTGCTCCCTCAATCAAAATAGTTCCGCTGCCGCAGAACGGGTCATAAAGCGTATGATAATGCCTGAGCCGTGACAGGCAGCAAAGCGCCGCCGCAAGAGTCTCCCTAATAGGAGCGTCGTTAGCCTCAGGACGGTATCCCCTTTTGTGAAGTCCGATTCCGGTAGTGTCCAGCATCACCGTTACCTCGTCCTTCATTATGGAAAACTGAATCTGGTGAACAGGACCGCTTTCCTCAAACCAGGATATATTGTAGTCCTCTTTAAGTGACTCAACAACTGCTTTTTTTATGATTTTCTGGCAGTCGGGAACAGAGTGAAGAGCAGAATTTATGCTGTATCCCTTTACAGGGAAAGTATCAGTCGAGCCGATAAACTCCGACCAGGGCAGCGCCTTTACCCCCTGAAAAAGCTCCTCGAAGGTAACGGCTTTGAATCTGTCAAGAACGATGAGTATACGCTCAGAGTATCTGCTGTTAATATTTGCTCTGGCAAGTATATTTTCGTTTCCGTGAAAGAAAACCCTGCCGTTTTCCGCCGATACATCTTCGGCGCCCATTAGTTTTAATTCATCGCTTACCAGTCCCTCCAGTCCAAGAAGGCACGGAGCTGTCATCTGTAAATACATTTTAATTAATCCTTTAAATTACTTTGCTTGCATGCCTTGTAACATGGCAGCCGACGTTCACAGCCACAGGCAGTCCTGCAATATGGGTGGGATAAGTTTCAATATTAACACAAAGGGCTGTGGTATTGCCGCCGAATCCCTGGGGACCGATATCGAGCTTATTGATTTTCTCCAGCATCTCCCTTTCCATATCGGCATAAAATTCGTCGCTGTTTCTTTGAGACACATTCCTGCAAAGCGCTTTTTTTGCAAGAATTGCGCTGTATTCAAAATCACCGCCGATTCCAACACCGATAACAACAGGGGGACACGGATTTGAACCTGCTTTTCTTACGCAGTCAACTACAAAATCAACAATGTCCTCACGCTTAGCAGACGGCGTGAACATTTTAATTCTGCTCATGTTTTCACTGCCGAATCCTTTTGGTGCGGCGGTCAGTTCTATCTTATCGCCGTCAACAATTTGTGTATGAATAATCGCCGGGGTATTATCGTTGGTGTTGACTCTGTTTTTAAACGGGTCAGAAACCACGGATTTTCTAAGAAGTCCGTCTGTATATCCCCTGCTGACACCTTCGTTAACAGCCTTTTCAAAGGAATCGCCGATAATATGTACGTCCTGCCCAATTTTTGCAAAAACAACCGCCATACCCGTATCCTGGCAAATCGGTATATCAAGATGCTTTGCGGCGTCGATATTCGCCTCAAGGTCAGACAAAACGGATTTTGCGGTATCGTTCGTTTCGCTTTTTTGGCAGCAGCCGATACATTCCACAAGATCATCCGGAAGAATTTTGTTTGCTTTTATAACAAGTTCTCTTACCGCTTCGGTAATAAGTTTTGATTCTATCTCTCTCATAGCTACCTCGTATTGTTTATTAAAAAAAGACCGAGTCACTCGGTCTTAATAAGCGCAGCAACGCGCAATGATTATTTGCTGGATGAAATATCGTAAAATACTATTTCATCTGATTTTACATAACCCTTTTCACGAGCCTTCTGTTCGATATAATCGTCCTTATTTTCATTTTCAAGAACTGCCTCAAGCTCTTCGTTAGCCTGATTCTGCTCCTCAAGCTCTGCGGTGAGTTCCTGCTTCTGAACTTCAAGACGGCTGATATCGGCATTCTGATTAACGACACTAACGCCAAAAAATACAAATACAGCCACCAATATCAGGGTTACTACGACAGTGGGTATATTTTTCTTTTCAGATATGAAGCTTTTAAGAGAAAATTTATTCTTCTTTTTCGCTTTGGATGCCATCAATGTCACCTGTACTTCCTTCCGAAAGCTGTTTTTCCGTCCCGCGATTATTGCCTTTAAGTTTACGTATAGACATATTATAATATACCTTAAGCCTTGATTGCAACACTTTTTTAAAACTTTTCAGGGCATTTTTGATTTTTTTAAACTGTTTTCTTATTAGCGAAGAAAGTTTCACCTCAATCATCTTGGTGACATATCCAAGAGTGTAAATATAAAGCAGAAATCCCACCAGCACAAACACAAGATTCAGCATCCGTATCGAGCCGCCGGTGAATATAAGATAATAGCAAAACACGCATATCGCGCTTATGACCCAAAACAAAAAATCTAAAAAAAATCTGTCCCTGAATATAAGTCTGGGGAATCTGAAAACATCGTACAAAACGCCCAGCGCTCCCCCCAGCAACACAGCATAAAACAGTGACTCAGCCACCAAACAACCTTTTGAGCACGGAAGCGCGCGAGATTTTTTCATTATACGACAGGGAGGATATTTTGCCGCTTACAGTCAAAATACCTGTATCGACGCTCAGCTCCCCTATATGAAGTCCTTCGCCTTTTATTAAAAGCTCGCCCGTGTCACACACCGCAACAATTTCCTGATCGTTGAAAGCGTCAACGTCCTTTATTCCGGTGACGGAAAGTTCAGACCTGTCAGTTAATGTTAAAATATGCTGTGCCGCATTTTCCATAAAAAATCACCTGCTAAATATTATGCAGGTGAATTAAAATTTATTATAATTAATCAAATCTCTTTGGCGGTCAGTTATAATATCTCGTACATTTTTGCTGCGTCGTCCTTTAGCGCATGCTCTGCTACAGCAGTTACCCTATAACTTCTTGAGCCGCTGCCGAGAGATACCTTTATCTCGTCGCCCACTTTAACGTCGTATGACGCACGGGCAACCTTTCCGTTTACCTCGACCCTGCCGGCGTCGCATGCCTCATTGGCAACGGTGCGGCGCTTGATTATTTTGGAAACCTTCAAATACTTATCCAATCTCATATATAACCGAATCTCCGTAAAAATATTAAGGCACCACAAAAAGTGGTGCCTTTGAAATCAAAGCTTATTTTACAGCGTCCTTAAGAGCTGAGCCAGCCTTGAAAGCAGGAACCTTTGACTCAGGAATTGAGATAGTCTCCTTAGTGCTGGGGTTGATACCTGTGCGAGCTGCACGAGTCTTTACTGAGAATGTACCAAAACCAACAAGTGAAACCTTGTCGCCCTCTGCAAGAGCATCCTTGATTGAGTCAAGCACTGCTGAAACAGCTGCTTCTGCGTCTTTCTTGGAAAGTTCTGCTTTTGCAGCTACTGCTGCTGCGAGTTCTGTTTTATTCATTTAAAATTCCTCCGTTTTGCTGATTACTCAGCTTATATTTCTTTTGCCTTGTTCCACAGCGAGTCAAGTTCTTCTATTGAGGCTTCGTTCATATTGATTCCGTTCTCCTCGGCAAGTTTTTCCACAACGGAAAAACGCCTTATAAACTTGTCGGTGGCTTTTGTAAGCGCCTCCTCACTGTCAAGATTATAAAATCTTGACACGTTCACACACGAGAAAAGCAGATCGCCGAATTCTTCCTCAATATCCGATGAATCGCCACGGTCAGCGGCATTAATAAACTCATTAATCTCTTCTTTAACTTTTGCCAAGGCACCTGAACCATCCTCCCAGTCAAAGCCTGCTTTTGACGCCTTACTCTGCACTTTCTGTGCACGCATAAGCGCAGGCAGTTCAATGGGAACGCTCAGCATGGACTGGCTTTTGCTCTTTATGCCCTTAGTTTTAAGTTTAGCATCGTTCCAGCTAGCCAGGGCATCTTTTTCATTATCAGCGGTTACGTCGCCAAACACATGCGGATGACGGACAATCAGCTTTTGACAAATATCATTGCAGACATCGTCAAAATCAAAACTGCCGATTTCTTTCTCCATCTGGCAGTGAAGCGCTACCTGAAGAAGAACATCGCCGAGCTCCTCCTTCAATCCGTCGGTATTTTCTTTATTGATTGCCTCTATAACCTCGTAGGTCTCCTCAATAAAATTTTTCCTGATTGAAGAATGAGTCTGAGCTCTGTCCCAAGCGCAGCCCTCCGGAGTTCTGAGAAGTGCAACAATTGAAATCAAATCATCAATATTATATCTGTCTTTCTGTTTGAATTCAACAGCCACATCTCCACCCGCTTTCGATTAACTTGTCTATACTTGATAATACAATAATCAGGTGGAAATTTCAAGTAGTTATGCACAATTTTTACATTATTTTATGGATTTAATTTCACGAAATGATATAGAGTTAAACAAAAAAAGCAGCGTAAAATAACTTAATAGACAAATGATACAACTCAGTATAAAAACAGACACGCCGGTAACATAAGAGCTGACCGACTCTCTTATACAATAAGTTACAAAATACGTCAAAGAAGCGCAAATAACGGGCTTTACAAAAATTTCGAACAGATTAAGTCTGGCATTAGTTTTCCTGCAAATTGTAACTATATTCCACACAAGAATAATCAAAAAACCCACGAATCCCGAAAAAGCGGTGCCTAAAATATTTATGCTTTCATTAGGAATCAGAATAAAGTTCATTGCCACTCTTACAATTGCCGACACAAAAAACGGCAGTATCGTCTGCTTGGCATATCCCAGCGCCTGAGTGCAGAAAACCGAGGTGGACGCCGCAGCCGACGGCAGAGATGTCACGCCGAAGAAGAACAAAAGCTTCCCTGCGTTTGAAACGATATCTTCATTGCTGGCACCGTAAAATATCATAAGTAAGTCATTATAAAACAGTGAAATCAGCACTCCTCCGCAGGCGGCAAGAATGACTGTATATTTGAAAATGCTTGTGAGAAGCGGTGAGAATCTTTCCATCGAGCTTTCATACGCAGCGCTGACGGCAGGCACAGCAGTCATACCCAGCGCCATTACAACGGCGGGGATAAGATTCCTGAAATCCAGGGAAACGGAAAAAATACCAAGCACGTATGTATAAATATCATCAGACGACACCATATACTGTCCGGCAAGAGCGTCGGCATCGCACAGCGTGAGGCAATACTGAATAGATGATGTATCCGCAAAATTTGCAAGGCTCTGCACGACAGTTGCTCCCACAAGTCCGGCACTGAAGACAAGAAGCTCAGAATAAGCGTCGCTTGATTTAACCTTTTCACCCGGCAAAAAATTATACTTTGTTTTTATGTAAACTGCAGCAAAAACATAACCTGCCACGCTTCCCAGGGTAACACCCAGCATAGCGGCAGCTGAAGTCAGAGGATAAATAACAGAAAGAGCTTGTTGCTCGCTGTCAACTGCAAACCCCAGCACACTGCCATTTTGAGCGTACATCTCGCAAAGACCGCTCATGGTTAGTCTGGCAAACAGAAGCCCGAATATCATCTTAAAAAGTGCTTCTATGGTTTGGCTGACTGCGGTTGCTTTCATATCGAGAAAGCCCTCCGCAAAGGCTCTGTGGCAAGCGCATAAACAACTGAAAAAAACCGATGGTGCCAAAACCAGAATTGTATAAAAGCTTTTAGGCGACGACGCAACAAGCTCCGAGTACGGTTTTGCCACAGCAAGCATTACTGCCATTCCGGTAATTCCGATTATAAAAAACAGCTTTTTTGATGCTTTTCTGAGAGCCTTTATTTTTAACCTGTCGCCCTTGGCTTCATATCTGCTGACAAGGCGTGTCAGCGCCAGCGGAAATGCGCCCATGGTGAGAGCATGTATCGGCATGCACAGATTATATGCAACGGAAAAGTAACCCCTGCCCACGGCTCCGATATAGCCTGTCAGAGGGATTTTGTACACGGCGCTTATCACTTTTACAACTATTGTCGCCGTCAGAAGTATGAATGCGGAGGAGATATATTTCTGCTTGATTGTCTGTTTCAAATAACCGCCTCTGAATAAAAAAATCAGGCAGTACTTATGTACTGCCTTTAAACTTCTTTTTATTTTCCGTATTATTTTTACTGTTCCTCGCTTTTCGCTTCGGTTACCTCAACCTCTTCTGCGCTAACAGTTACTTCATTTTTATTCATTTTATCAAATTCTTTATGAAAAGCATCACGAGTCTTTTTTGTGGCGCTGTTAACAGCATCGTTAAACTGCGCTTTTGCGGTTTCAATCTCCGCTGTAAGGGATTCAATCTTCTCCTTTGTAAGCGCAATCATATCGGCAAGCTCTTCAATATCGGACTGCTGAGCAGGCTCCCCGATATAAACATCGTATTGCAGTCTGCCGAATTTTTCATACAGTCTTGCCAGCTTAGTCTTAGCGTCAAGACACTCAACCTTTTTGCGGCTGATTTCAAGATGCTC
>HHCFR02800__coassemble_2150_pt1 | contig 14237 bp, 12 predicted proteins | sample HHCFR02800__metabat2_high_PE_036 | metagenome-assembled genome bin HHCFR02800 | reverse complement strand
CTGTTCATTTTATTAATCGAATTACTCATAAAATCACCTGTTTTTCATATGGTAACATACCAAACAAAGCGAGTCAACACTATTCTTTATATTCAGATATAGGAAGAACTGCGTCATTATCGGGTATACCGTCGTTATAAAGCGAGCCTTCTATAGCGCTGTCGATTTCGTCAGAGCCGATCAATTTATGGAGCAGAGGAGCCATGCGGCGATACAAAGCCATAAATGAATCATATTCCGCTGTTCCCGGTGCATACGGCTCATCACCGGCATACATGTTCCTCACAAGTTCAATTAAGAAATCGGCAAGCCGCACATTATACATTCTTGGGGCTATTTTGCTTTTACAGCCAAGGAGCGTGCCTGCTTTTTTAAAAGTAAGTGAATCTAAAATCTTACCGAGTATCTGAATCGGTACAGCAAGCTTTCTGGCTTTCTCAGATGGGAAACTAAAGCACTCACAGACAACGCAGAAGCGGTCTATATCATGGGCGGCGCTGTAGAGAATATCCTTAAGCATAAAATCAAAATGCTCCCTGCTAAACGTCATATAAGACATACCGTTAAGGTCATAATCGATATGGGATATATGAAGAGTCCTGACGACTAAGGAATTATCCGTCAACTCCATTTTTCTTATGGGACTGGGATAAGCGGTAAGACTTCCGGTATTAATATCATAAATTCTGTTACCTTTTGGAGTGTCAAAATAGTTTATGCTCTGCATATGAGTATGTCCTGTGAACATAAATCTGACTCCGTAATCGGCAAACATTTCTGCTATTTTATCGCAGTCGCCCAACATCTGAGTATCCTTGCAGTAATAAGAATAAAAAGGACCGGGGGCAAGAAGCGGATGATGCCCCATTACAAGCATGGTATCCCCTTTTGATTTACCCTCTTCAAGCTGCTGTTTTATCCAATTAAGCTCATCATCAAAATACCCGTGAAAGCCGTCCTCAAAGCCTATACCGTCATCGTTTAAAACCAGCAGTCTTGTATGGTCGTCCAGCATGGCGACATAGGAAAAAGTATCGGGATGAACGGCAACGGCGTCATTATATCCGAACTCGCCGTATATTTCAATCAGCTCACTTCGCGTACAGCCTTCTGCTACATATTCGCCCCTCTCCTCAGAATAGCCCTTTGGCTGAGGATGCAAGTCATGGGTAGCGGTAAGGAGGAAAACTCTTTTGCCGGCGGCTGTGAGGCGGCGAAGCTTTTTTTGAAGGGCATAATGACCTACTCTTTCGCCGTCGCTGACGTTATCTCCGCTTATCAGTATAATATCTGTTTCTTTATCTTCAAGAAAAAAATCAATGGCAGCGTCAACGATTGCCTCGCTCTGTGCAAGGCATTTCTGGTCATAGGCAGCCCGCTGCTCCCATTCCCTGCCGCAGGCTTTCATTTCACGCGCAGGATAAAAATGCATGTCCGTAATCTGGTAAAATTTCATAACCTCACCCCAAATTCTTCTTGATTTCATATTATCACAGCGGCACAATTTAGTAAAGATTTGAAATCAAACATTTAATATGAATTTTTAATTAAATTTTTAAATATGTTGATTTTTTACCAACCTCTGCAAAAAATAAAACAGACGAAAAATTTAAGGGGTATCAATGAAAAAATCAGTTAAATATCTGCTGATACTGCTGTTTGCTTTCTCATTTTGGATGGTCACCTTTATCGTTACGGTAAATATACGAGGCAATTGCGACAACTACAGCCTGCCTGACGGATTTGGCGAATCTGTCGAAGAGGCTGACACGTCGCGGGATTCGGCGGCATATGCACGAATAATGAGCGCAAATCTTCTGGCAAATTACGCCAGCTGGGGAGGCAGTGACGCACATGGAAGAGCAAAAATTTTCTTCGGGATACTTGACGCTTACAATCCCGACGTAGTAGCCATACAGGAAATGAGCAATCAGTGGTACTGCTGCATTACAAAAAACTGTGAAAAATACAAGCTGGTATATCCTGTTTCCTCGGGACTGCTCTATCACATGACAGGACTGCTTTACAACACGCAGACAGTCACACTGCTGGACTGTGGCAGGAAGGAATATACCCAAGGTGATGACCCGAGGCTGAGGCGAGTGGTATGGGGATATTTTGAGAACAAAAAAACAGGAACGCGATACGTTGTAACCTCCACCCACTTTGACCTGCTGCGTGACGGCAGAGAGAGAGAAGAGTTGGAAATAATGAGGACGCAGGCTCAGGAGCAGGTTGAAATTGCCCAAATGCTTCGGGAAAAATACGGTTGCAGCGTATACTGCGCAGGAGATTTCAATGCTATGGACAACGGCGGATACGACAATCCGTATCTTGCCCCCTCCGTATACAACAAAATCGCCCAGTCGCTCAAGGACACAAAATATATTGCCCAGTCAAAAACTCAGGGTGATTCAAGAAAAGTTGACAGGCCGACCTTTGACCATATTTTTTTGCTGGGTAACGACAAGATTTTAAGATATTCAATTTTATCAGACCAGGTTATGAGCGAAATGAGCGATCACTTTATAATATTTGCCGATGTGGCAAAATAAAAAACGCGCGTTTAAAACGCGCGTTTTTGAATTTACTGAAAATCGAAAACATTTACCCAGGAATCAAGAAGTTCTCTTTCGCCCGGAATGTTCTTTACACTTTCAGAGCAAGCAACAATCGGCATCCACTGCTGAACAAGCTGCTTAGGAATATCAGCCTTTTTGCAGAAAAGGTTGAGATATTTCTCAGCAAGCTCCTTCTTACCCTGAAGATTAAAGGTAAGATAAGTTCTTGCGGCATCGGCGGAAGCGTTGCCCTGAGTTGCGTGGGACCAGTCGATTATATAATACTCGCCGTCATCGGTAACAAGTATATTTGACGGACAATAGTCACCGTGAAGAACCTTATTATGCTTTTTCATTCCCTCAAGGCGGTTATGAAGGTCATAACGAACAGTTGCCTCATATGTTGAAGCGCTGATCTTCTCGTGCATCTTATCCTTTATCTTGTTAAGATGAGGTGATCTCTTTGAGTGAATCTCCAGCTGAATATCAACGAATTTCTCAAGATATTCGTCCTCTTTCTGAGGATTTTCCTCCATAAGCTCTGAGAGGGTTTTGCCTTCGATAAACTCTCTTGTGATAGCCCAGCCGTTCTCTGTCTTTCTGACATCAAGAAGCTTTGGTATCTTAAGTCCTGTTTCCTCAACTCTGGCATTGTTCAGCGCCTCGTTGAGAACCTCTGCCTTTGTAAAGGTTTCGTCAAATTCCTTAACGAGCTTGTCGCCGTCACGGTAAAATTTCTTATGTTCTCTCTCTTTAATAGTTGCCATAATGACACCCCCTGTTAATTATACCTGAATAGCGTAATATATTCAAGTCATCAGATTACTTGCCGTAATAAGCTCTGAGATACATATCCTTGATTTCGCTCATCAGCGGATATCTCGGATTTGCGCCTGTGCACTGGTCATCAAATGCCTGCTCAACCATATCGTCAAGAGTATCAAGGAAGTACTTTTCGTCAACACCGTAATCCTTGATTGTCTTCTTGATTCCGCAGTATTCCTTGAGCTCATCGATCTTCTTGATGAGTCCTTTGAGCTTAGCCTCGTCGGTTCTGCCCTTTACGCCGAGAGCGTCAGCAACCTGGGCATAGCGCTCAAGGGTATGAGGATGATCGTACTGGCTGAATGTACCCATCTTTGCAGGAGCTTCAGCGGCATTGAATTCAAGCACGTAGTCAATCATAAGCGCATTAGCGACACCGTGGGGAAGATGATGGAATGCACCAAGCTTATGAGCCATTGAGTGACATACGCCAAGGAATGCATTGGCGAAAGCCATACCTGCCATTGTGGCGGCATTTGCCATCTTCTCTCTTGCAACAGGATCATTCGGTCCGTTGTCATATGCTCTTGGGAGATATTCAAATATATTCTTGAGAGCCTCAATAGCAAGACCGTCGGTGAATTCAGTAGCCATCATTGACGCATACGCTTCAAGAGCGTGAGTAACAGCGTCGATACCTGAAGCGGCGGTAAGTCCCTTAGGCGCTGTCATATGGAAATCAGCGTCAACAATTGCCATATTAGGCATAAGCTGATAGTCAGCAAGCGGATACTTTGTTCCTGACTTCTCGTCGGTGATAACGGCAAACGGAGTTACCTCTGAGCCTGTACCTGCCGAGGTAGGAATTGCGATAAAGTATGCCTTTTCGCCCATCTTCGGGAATGTGTAAACTCTCTTGCGGATATCCATAAATCTCATAGCAAGGTCAAAGAAATCTACTTCCGGATGCTCATAGAGAACCCACATAATCTTTGCCGCATCCATTGCAGAACCACCGCCCACAGCGATAATGCAGTCAGGCTGGAAAGCGTTTATCTGAGCAACACCCTCTTTAGCACAAGCAAGAGTCGGGTCCGGAGCAACATTGAAGAATGTTGAATGAACAATGCCCATAGAATCGAGTTTGTCAGTAATCGGCTTGGTGTAGCCGTTATTATAAAGGAAAGAGTCAGTTACGATGAATACCTTTTTCTTGCCAAGAACTGTGCCCAGCTCGTCAAGAGCAACGGGGAGACAGCCTTTTTTAATGTAAACCTTTTCAGGAGCCCTGAACCAAAGCATATTTTCCCTTCTTTCAGCAACAGTCTTGATATTAAGCAGGTGCTTTACACCTACGTTTTCTGATACAGAGTTACCGCCCCATGAGCCGCAGCCCAGTGTGAGTGACGGTGCAAGGTCGAAATTGTAAAGGTCGCCGATACCGCCGAAGGATGACGGTGTGTTTACAAGCACACGGCAGGTCTTCATACGGGCGGCAAATTCATTGAGCTTTTCTCTCTCTGTTGTTTCGTTAAGATAAATTGATGATGTATGACCGTAACCGCCGTCGGCGATAAGCTGCTCAGCCTTATTAAGAGCATCGCTGAAATCTTCGCTCTTATACATAGCAAGTACAGGAGAAAGCTTCTCGTGAGCAAATTCCTCGCTGATATCAACAGACTCAACCTCACCGATGAGAACCTTTGTCTCCTCAGGGATTTTAACACCTGCAAGCGCAGCAATGGTAACAGGCTTCTGGCCTACTATCTTAGCATTAAGAGCGCCGTTGATGATGATGGTCTTGCGGACTTTGTCAATCTCGTCAGCCTTTAAGAAATAGCATCCTCTGTCCTCAAACTCCTTGCGGACTTCTTTATATATTTTCTTGTCAACAATACATGACTGCTCTGATGCGCAGATCATACCGTTATCAAATGTCTTTGAATGAATGATTGAATTAACCGCCTTAACTATATCAGCGCTTTCGTCGATAATGGCAGGTGTATTTCCGGCGCCTACGCCAAGTGCGGGCTTACCGCTGGAATAAGCTGCCTTTACCATGCCGGGACCGCCTGTTGCAAGGATAATATCGGCTTCCTTCATAAGAAGATTTGTCATATCAAGTGAAGGAGCGTCAATCCAAGAGATGATTCCCTCAGGTGCACCTGCCTCAACAGCGGCGTCAAGAACTACCTTAGCTGCGGCAGTAGTGGATTTCTTAGCTCTGGGATGAGGGGAAATGATGATTCCGTTTCTTGTCTTAAGAGCTATAAGGGTTTTGAATATAGCGGTGGATGTGGGGTTAGTGGTGGGGATAACGGCTGCGATTACACCGAGAGGCTCGGCAATTCTCATAGTGCCGTATTCCTTGTCCTCCTCAATAACTCCGCATGTCTTTGTGTTCTTATATTTATTATAGATATACTCTGCAGCATAGTGGTTCTTAATAACCTTATCCTCAACTATGCCCATTCCTGTTTCCTCTACTGCCATTTTTGCCAGCGGAATTCTCTGCATATTAGCGGCTTTGGCGGCAGCCAGGAAAATTTTGTCTACCTGCTCCTGGGTATAGGTTGAAAACTCTTTCTGAGCGGCTTTAACCTTAGCAAGCTCTGCTTCAAGTTTTTCAACGCTGTCGATAACTTCTCTTGCCATTTTGTTTACCTCCATAAACTATATTGCCGAAGTAAAATTTCAGCTTACGCAAATTGTTAAATTATTAACAATTTGACCGTAGATATAATAATATTAATTACACTTGATTTCAACATCTTTTAGCCAATTTCTCTGTTTGATATAAAAATGATAATAAAATAACAATTTTTTTGTGCTATTTTTTAAAATATTTTTATCACTTGTGAAAAGTTTGTCAATCTCGTGCTACATTATAACAAAAGAAAAGAGCTGATATATTCAGCCCTTTATCATTAAATATTATCATCCAGTATTTTTTGAAGCTGTGAAAGCCGCTCTTTATCAAGCGCCGGCGTACCCTTGAGAGGATTTTCTATTTTCAGATTATCGTATTTAAAAAATCCCATGGTATGAAACGCCAGCAGCTCATACTTTTGAAACTTAAACTGCTTTGAAAACTCGGCATACTTTATAATATGCTCCTCGGTATCATTGATATTCGGCACAACCACAGTTCTAAGCCAGAGTCTTATGCCATTTTCCGAGCAATATTTACCTATGGCAATAAAATTCTCAAATTTGCCTTTGGTATATTTTGCATAATCATCGCTGTTGTAAAACTTTAAGTCAAGTATTACAAGGTCAGCTCCGTCCAGCGCTTTTTTTACACTGTCTGTAAGAGGAACACTGCCGGAAGTATCAATGGCGTAATTGATATTCTCTTCCCTGAGCAGCTGACCTGCTTCAACAATAAAATCAGCGTTAAGAAGCGGCTCGCCGCCTGAAAAGGTTACTCCACCGCCGTTTTTGAAATAAGGCTTATAGCGTCTTATTTTTTTTACAAGCGCATCCGTTGTCCAGTCGTTGCCTGATTTGTGCCATGTATCGGGATTATGGCAATAGGCGCATCTCAGAGGACAGCCAGTAAAAAACACTGCATAACGTATACCGTCGCCGTCCAGCGCTGCCATTGATTCAAAAGAATGTATATCAGCTGTCAAAGCCATATAATCATCTCCTGTTTACTTTAATTGCTTGCCATTCAAAATTTTTGTCAAAGCAATATTACTCAACAAAAGGATATCACAAAACCCATTGAAACACAACGTTTTCAATGGGCTTTGAATTTTGATACGTCAAATTACATTGAAGTATGGAATGTTCTTGCGATAACCTCTTCCTGCTTCTCACGGGTAAGCTTGTTAAAGTTTACAGCGTAACCGCTTACACGGATTGTAAGTGACGGATAAAGAGTAGGATCATTCATTGCAGCAATAAGCTTTTCACGGTTAAGAACGTTTACATTAAGATGATGAGCATCCTGAGCAAAGTAACCGTCAAGCATTGTTGTAAGGTGATCTACCTGCTCCTGTCTGCTGTGACCGAGAGTATCAGGTGTGATTGAGAATGTGTTTGAGATACCATCCTGGCAGCAAGCATAGTCAAGCTTAGCAACAGAGTTAAGTGAAGCAAGAGCGCCTTCGCTGTCTCTGCCGTGCATTGGGTTAGCACCCGGTGCAAACGGCTCGCCTGCCTTACGTCCGTCAGGAGTTGAACCTGTCTTCTTACCGTACATTACGTTTGATGTAATAGTAAGAATTGAGAGAGTGTGCTTAGCTCCGCGGTAAGCAGGAGTCTTGCAAAGCTCGTGATAGAAATATTCCATAAGCTCTTTGCCGATAAGGTCAACTCTGTCGTCGTCGTTACCGTATTTCGGGAACTCACCCTCAACGTTGAACTCGGTAATGATTCCGCGCTCGTCCTTGATAGGAGTTACCTTTGCATACTTGATAGCTGAAAGAGAGTCTGTAGCAACGGACATACCTGATACGCCGAATGCCATAAGTCTTTCAACGTTTGTATCGTGAAGACCCATCATAAGTCTCTCGTAAGCGTACTTATCGTGCATATAGTGGATAACGTTCATGGTGTTTACATAGAGTTTTGCCATCCATGAAAGATACTTCTTGTAGGAAGCCATAACCTTGTCATAATCAAGGACTTCTTCCTCATAAACTTCTCCCTCAGGAGCAATCTGAACACCCTCGATTTCGTCCTTACCGCCGTTAAGAGCCATAAGGAGAACCTTTGCAAGGTTACATCTTGCGCCGAAGAACTGCATCTGCTTGCCTTCCTTCATTGCTGATACGCAACAAGCGATAGCGTAGTCGTCGCCGTACATTCTTCTCATAACGTCGTCGTTCTCGTACTGAATTGAATCAGTGTCGATAGAAACCTCAGCGCAGAAATCCTTGAAGCCCTGGGGAAGGTGCTCTGACCAGAGAACAGTGATATTCGGCTCAGCTGAAGGTCCGAGATTGTAGAGAGTCTGAAGAACACGGAAGGAAGTCTTTGAACACATTGACTTGCCCTCGCCTGTTACACCTGCAAGTGAAAGTGTAACCCAAACCGGATCGCCGGCGAAAAGCTCGTTGTACTCAGGTGTACGAAGATGACGTACAAGACGAAGTTTAAGAACAAGGTCGTCGATGAGCTCCTGTGCTCCCTGCTCGTCGAGAGTGCCCTCAGCAAGGTCTCTCTCAATATAGCAGTCGATGAATTCAGCGATTCTGCCGATTGAGTTAGCGGCGCCGTTCTGCTCCTTGATTGCTCCAAGGTAGCCGAAATACAGCCACTGGATAGCTTCTTTTGCAGTTGTGGCAGGCTTTGAAATATCATAGCCGTAATCAAGAGCAAGACCCTTGAGCTGATTCATGAAATCAAGCTGCTTTGAAAGGTCCTCAAGAAGGTGAATTGTCTCCTCGTCAAAAACATCAGCTTCGCCGATTCTCTTTTTATCAAGTTTCTTCTGCTCAATAAGGTAATCCATACCGTAAAGAGCGATACGTCTGTAGTCGCCGATGATTCTTCCGCGGGCATATGCGTCCGGCAGACCGGTAAGGATACCGGCATGACGTGCCTTTTTCATTGTGTCTGTATAAACACGGAAAACACCGGTGTTATGTGTTGTTCTGTATGTGAACTCATCCTTAATCTTGTCTGAGATCTCATAGCCGTATGCGTGACAAGCCTGAACAGCATTTCTGTAACCTGCAAACGGTGATACGCCTCTCTTAAGCGGCTCATCTGTCTGAAGACCAACAATGATGTCCTTATCCTTGTCGATATATCCCGGATCATGTGAGAGAATTGACAAAACCTTTTCAGTATCAACGTCAAGGACTCCGCCTTTTTCATTCTCCTTAATAAGGAGCTCCTCAACCTGAGCGAGAACGTCCTTTGTTCTTTCTGTCGGACCTGCAAGGAAAGATGAATCTCCGTCATAGGCTGTATAATTCAATTTGATGAAATTGCTGACATTGATTTCATCGCACCAAACGCCCTCTTTAAAATTTCTCCAAGCTTCCATTTTCTTCCTCCTAAAAATTAAGAAATAAAAAATTTTTTATCAGTTATATTGTATAACAAAGCATTCCATACCCGGCTCGCGAAAAATACCTATGCATCTGTCACAAGCTCCGTGCTTGCATCTTCCGCATCTGTTTTTACCGCACTGACCGCAGCAATGCTTTGAATTCGGACAAAGCTGAAAATCGCCGCCATCTATATTGATTGCCTTATTATTTACAATTGAATCGGATATTTTGCGGCGTACAGTATCGTAAATAGCGGTAACAGTGGAACGCGCAACGTCCATCTGCTTGGCACATTCCTGCTGAGTGAGACCCACGTAATCAATAAGCCTTACCACTTCGTACTCGTCGACCGTCATATCCACAGTCTTTTTCTTGTTCCCGCTAAGATTGAACTTCTTTTCATCAGGAACACTGCATATTCTTCTGTGTTTCTTCGGGCGAGACATTTTACACCTCATTTCTCCACTGGTAACATTCTAAACAGTTTAACCCGAAATGCATCGGGAGCTGTAAGCTGTTACGTTCATATTATACATAATTACTGACATATGTCAATTATATTTTGAAAATCTATTCGTAAAATTTGCAAAACTGTTATTTTAAATAAAATACAAAAGCGGCTCATAAAATTTTTACCAATACTGCACAATAAGAATTTCCTCTTAAGGAAAATTTATAAAAATAAAAAGGCGCGCTGATTCAGCGTGCCTTTTTTAAGAAAATGTATGTCTTATGCCTGTGAAGGAGCGCTTACAGGACAAGCAGCCTCACAAGCGCCGCATTCGATACAAGTGTCTGCGTCGATAACGAACTTGCCGTCACCTTCTGAAATGGCGCTTACAGGACATTCAGCAGCACAAGCACCGCATGAGATACAATCATCGGAAATTACGTATGCCATTAAAATACACCTCCTACATCAAACTTCCACAATTAATATAACAGTAAAGGCGTTAAAAATCAAGTGTTTTTGATGTTTTACTCTTATTTAACAGTGCTTATCCGTTACATGTAATTCAAAATTTATATTACTGTTTTTTGCTCTTCGGCTGAGGGGATGAATCCCTAACCGGCTTAACGTCCTCCCTGTCCACAACTACAGGCAGACCGTCAGGAGATTTGTCAAGCTGGACCTTGACTTTTCCGGTCAATATTGATGTTTCAACAACCACTCCGCGGTCGCCGTTGACTTCAACAACGCTGTTCTTTTTCGGAGTTATCTTGTTGAGGTACTCATATGAATTTTGCTCATATTTAAGGCAGCACATTAGTCTGCCGCAGGTACCGCTGATTTTACTGGGAGCCAGAGAAAGTCCCTGATCCTTTGCCATTTTAATGGTAACTGAATGAAAATCGTCAAGAAATGATGAACAGCAAAAAGGTCTGCCGCAAATTCCAAGACCGCCGAGAAGTCTGCTTTCATCCCTGACGCCTATCTGTCTGAGCTCAATTCTGGTATGGAAATGTGAGCCGAGATCCTTTACAAGTTCCCTGAAATCCACCCTGCCGTCGGCAGTAAAAAAGAAAATAATCTTTGACCTGTCAAAGGAATATTCGGCATCAGTAAGGTACATTTCAAGCCCGTGCTTTTTGATTTTCTCAGCACATATCTTAAGCGCTTCCTTTTCAAGCCTTTTATTCTCCTCAAGTATCTCAAGGTCCTTTTCGGTGGCTATTCTTTCAACCGGCTTTAGAGGAGATACGATTTTATCGTCCTCAACCTCTTTAACAGCATACTGAGCAACACCGCACTCAATGCCCTTTGCCGTTTCCACAACAAGCGTCTGTCCTCTTTTTATATCCAGCCCTTTAGGGTCAAAATAATAGGTCTTGCCCGTATCCTTGAAGCGGACTCCAACAACCTTTGTCATTTATATATCCTCCGTAATTAAGGCGGCGCAGTAAATTATCTGCCGGCAGCCTCTCTGAGACTGTAACAGATTTTAGTAATAAGAAGAGAATTGTTTGAATTCATCGTCGCCATTCTTTTAAGTGTGTCGCAAACATCCATAAGCGCTGCCAATTTCTGACGGGTAAGCCTTGTCCTAAGCAGCTTTGCCGTATCGCTGTTACCTGAAATCATTTCTGATTTGCTGCCGTATACGAGAGCGTCACGAAATATATTTTTTAAAAATTCGCAGGCAAACACAATGGATTCCCTGTCCTTTTGAAACGCAGAGCAAATACAAAGCAGTGAATATTCATTTTCATCCACCAGCGCCCGGCACATATCCCGGCAAATTCCTGCAATTTCATTTTCCTTGCCGTCAAAAAAGCTGTCAATGGTTTTGCCGATATTTCCGTTAAAAGTTTCCAGCCGACTCTTGGCGTCCGCAAAGCTGATATCAGAAAATTTTGATGATATATATTCCGCCCCTTCGGAGCAATCCACGCCCTCCAGCGAAAACACCACTGAACGTGAAAGTATAGTGGATAGCATTTTGCTTTTTGACCTGACGGTGAGGATAAACACCGCATATGACGGCGGCTCTTCAAGAACCTTTAAAAGTGCGTTTTGAGCAGATATGCTCATACTGTCCGCATTTGCGAGAATATACACCTTATGCTCAGCCTCGTTGGGCTGGACGTAAACATCCTTGATAACGTCACGCACCACGTCGATATGAAAAGAATTCGCCGCAGTGGCGGATACATATTCAAACACGTCGGGATGCACACGTTCCTGCGCTTTACGGCACTGAGCGCACTGTCCACAGGGCTTTTCATCGCCGCGGCAAACAAGCGCCTGCGCCAGCATACGGGCAAGCGTTTTCCTGCCGGTTCCCTGTTCTCCCTCAATAACAACCGCCTGTGGAAACCGTTTTGAATCGATCAGGCATTCAAGCTGATCCCTGATTCTTTTATTACCGATAAAATCAGATGTTTTCATAACATTCAACTATGTATCAATACAGATACGCGAAAATTATAATTTTTTAAACTGGTCAACGTCGAGAACAAAAGCAACTGCTCCGTATTCCTCCACATCCACCGGCTTTTTGAGAAGAGAGCCTTCAAGCGTGCTCTCTATACCGGTTTTCTTTACAACACGTTTGGTTACATTCTTTTCTATTACACTGAAAAGGAAATCAACTCTTTCCTCATCCACTCCGAAGAGCACTGTAGTGTGACCGCCCTCAAGAAACTGTCCGGCAGTAGATATTTTTGTGTAAAAAAAGCCTTCCGCACTTGAGGCGGCAAGAACTTTTGCCAAATCTTTGTTTGATATAATAACGATAACAAGTTTCAAGTAATATCACCCTTTAATATTATATATTTATTTCCTGCTCTTCATTCTGTTCCGAAAATAATTATACATTATTTTACAGATAAATACAACTTGTGTCTATTTGTATTAAAATAAAATTTACATTTGCAAGAGTAATTTTATGCCACCACTGTGGCAAGCGCCACGATTACCGGCATAGTAATCACCGAAAGCACCGAAGTCTGAGCGGCTGTTTCCGAGCCGAGAGCGGGATCATTGCCGTATTTAGCGGCATACATTGCGGTGTTTGTTGCGGCAGGCGCTGAAGCAGAGATTATCATTGCGGTCAGGATATTCCCCCTGACTCCAAAAAGATAAAAGATACCAAGCATACTTAAAGGAATCACTATCAGGCGTACAAGGGACACAACATATATTTCTTTTTTAGCAAACATATTTTTAAAATTTGAGTTTGCAAGAAATGTGCCGAAAATTATCATTGCCAGCGGCGAATTACAATTGCCGATCAATTCCATAGGATATTCAATAAAATACGGCAGTTTCGGCTGGAGGAAAAAGAGTGGCAGTCCGATAATTACCGGAATAGTACCGGGATTGAGTATCAGCTTTTTTAAATCCAGTTTTGTTTCCCTGCCGGACATCTCATATATTCCATAGGTAAACGCCACCATATTAAACACGGCGACATACACCGAGCAGTAAAATATGCCTTCGCTTCCGATAACGCTTTTTGCCATAGGGAGCGCCACAAACGCGGCATTAGAAAGAATCATTGCGTAATGATAAAGTCCGCGTTCCTTAAGCGAGCGCTTGCGAAAAGTCAGAAGCGATATCAGCGCACCGAAAATATGAGTGGCAAAAGCGCACACAAAGGCTATAAAAATGCCCTTAATATGCTCTGCCGAATATTCCATTGTAATAAAAGTATGGACAATTGCTATCGGCAGAATAATATAAAACAGCAAATCGATGGCTCTTTTGCCGTCCGACTGCTTAAATATTCCTGTTTTGTCCGTAACGAAGCCGACACCTGCCATAATGCACAGTATAAGCACCTGAATTGCTATGGTTTTTAAGTTATCAAAAAACAATGTTTTCTTCCTTTAGTTTAATTTACTGCGTTTATTCAAATCTTTTAAAAGGCTCAGTGAAAAAGCTCCGAGCATTATGTACGTAACGGCTGAGTATGTAACGCTTGTTAATTTAGCCCCATAAAAAATCAGCGACGCAATTCTGGGCACTCCCACCACAAGAGCCATACATCCCAGAAAAACACAGGAAAAAATGAACACTCTTGTGGCACTGTCTTCTTTTTTATCAATAGCCGATATCATGCTGAACAAAAAGCACATTAATGCGCACAACAATACAAATTCGCACGCCATATCAATATTTTCCGTAATATCAACTATTTTAAACATTATTAAAAACAGTTTTGACAACGCCCAGACCAAGGGAACAAAATGCAGGAGAGTAAAATTTCTGAAATCGTAGTTGGTGTTTTTAGCTGTAGCCGCCACCGTAATATAGTAAAAACAGCAAACAAGCGCAGACACGCACCCTATCAATACGGGAACAAGATATGTATAATCCGCATAATCTGTTTCTGTTAAATATTTATAACAATTATAGCCCTGGTGCAAAAAGTCATAGAAAAATGTTACCGACAAG
>HHCFR02800__coassemble_2047_pt1 | contig 14953 bp, 13 predicted proteins | sample HHCFR02800__metabat2_high_PE_036 | metagenome-assembled genome bin HHCFR02800 | reverse complement strand
CTCAGACACGGTTTTAATAGAAAAACCTTCTGGTAAGATCAATCGTTCCATTTCGGCATCCGTCAGATTTATCAGCACACCTCTGCCGATATTCTTTTGAATAGACGCTATCCCGATTGTCACTAAATTCTCATTGATGTTCCGCTTGAGTGCAATCCGGTCGGTAATGGTTTGATATGCCTTAACAATACTGCGCTGCTTTTCGATGGGGGGAACCGGCAGCTCTACTTTGCACATTTCATCCCAATCCATCACTTCACGAACACTGCCATGAGATTTGAATCTAGCATAGCGGTCAAATTCCGGCCTCTTAAACCACATCATGAGATATTCTGGCATAAGCTGGTTTTCATCTATGACTTCAAAAACTGTATAGACATTGCTTACCAAGCCTTCTTCATAGTCTTCCAAAAGTGCAATTCCGATTTTATCTCCACGGCGTGAAGTATCTGGGATGTATGTAAACTGCCCCTTTTTTACAACCTTATATTTTGAAAAATCCGTTCCAACTGTATTGGCAATTGAGGGAATAAACTGTTTTTGAACGGATACACCCAGCAAGTTTTCTTCTTTTCCATCTACATTCCGAACATCAACTTGCCGTATATATTGCCCCAATTGCTTATAATTTGATCTCATAACCCAGCTCCTTAAACACTGCCAGCAAATCTGCCTTTGACTTTTCTTCCTCTGCCAGTAGCTCTTTCAGCTCGGCCTGCAAGGTTTTCATTTTGGTATCAAAGTCGATGGCTTCATCCCGGTTGACAAACTCAATATACCGGCTGGGCACAAGTGTGAATCCCTTTTCCGCCACTTCCTCAAAACTGGCGCTGTAGCAGAACTCCGGAACATTATGATAGGTTTCTTCATAGCCTTCCTGCTGCCATGCGTGATAGACATCGGTCACCTTTGCCCGGTCTTCCTCAGTCAGCTCGATATACTTTTTCTCGTAGGGACTGCCCATCTGCCTCAGATCCATGAACAGGATTTCCCGCTCTCGGTTGCGGTAGCGCTTAACCTCGCCGTTTTGCTCCACTACACGGGCCTTTTTGTTTTTGTTCAAAATCCAAAGAGTCACGCTGATGTCTGTGGTATAGAACAGGTTGCGGGGTAGAATAATAATGGCTTCTACCAGATTATTTTCGATCAACTGCCGACGAATTTTTAACTCGGTGCCGTCATCTGATAAAGCGCCGTTGGCCAGTAGGAAACCGGCCACGCCATTCTGGGACAGCTTGGAGACGATATTCAGAATCCAACCGTAGTTTGCATTGCTGGTGGGCGGCACTTCATAGCCATCCCAGCGGGGATCGTCCACAAGCTCGTCGGCAGCCCTCCACTCCTTTTGGTTAAAAGGTGGGTTTGCCATGATATAGTCTGCTTTCAGGTCCTTATGCTGGTCGTTGGTGAAGGTGTTCGCCGCCATTTCGCCCAGGTTGGCGGAAATACCTCGGATAGCCAGATTCATCTTGCACAGCTTGTAGGTGGTATTGGTGTATTCCTGCCCGTAGATGGACACCTTCTTCTTGTTGCCGTGGTGTGCCTCCACAAACTTTATGGACTGCACAAACATACCCCCGGAGCCGCAGCAAGGGTCATACAGGATACCGTCATAAGGTTCAATCATCTCAGCAATCAGATTAACAATACACTTTGGAGTATAAAATTCGCCCTTACCCTTGCCTTCCGCCAACGCAAATTTGCTCAGAAAATATTCGTAAATCCGACCGATGATATCATTTTCTGCGTCACTGGTATTGATTTTGTCGATTTCGTCCAGCAACGATGCCAGCTTTGCCATGTCGATGTGGAGTCGTGAATAGTAGTTATCCGGTAAAGCTCCCTTCAAAGAGGGGTTGGCCTTTTCAATCGTATACAGCGCCGTGTCAATTTTCAGAGCAATATCATCCTGTTTGGCGTTCTCCATGATGTAGCTCCACCGGCTAATTTCAGGCAGAAAGAACACATTGTCTTTGGTATAGAAAGCGACGTTATTCAGGAACTTTTCGCCGTATTTTTCCGCAATCAATTTGCGTTGGGCCTCAAATTTGTCGCTTGCAAATTTTAAGAAGAAAAGGCTCAAAACGACGTGTTTATACTCCGCCGGTTCCACAGAACCACGCAGTTTGTCTGCCGATTTCCACAACGCTTCCTCCATAGAAACTTCTTTTTTGGGCTTTGCCGTACCTCTGGCCATTTTATTTTCCTCCGATTTTCGGTAATTTATATTTTCGTATAAAGCAGCACTCTATTTCTGGCTATCATGTACCACTTCGCAAATATCTCCAATATCACAGTCGAGATACTCACAGATTCGCAACAATACAGAAAGGGCTACTTCATTGCCTTTGTTTAGTTTCGCCATGGTCCCGGTGGCCAGCTTCAGGTCCGCCCGGAACTTCATTTTGCTTATATCACGCTCTAATAGCAGCATCCACAATTTTTTATAACTGATCCTCATATTCAAATCTGCTCCTATTTCATAGTGTACATAGCAGGTAGCTATTCTAATTTTAGTCGAAAAAGCATCTGCTTGCAACATGAATTTGCAATTTATTACATAATAATTTCAACTTCGTGCATTTTTTCACCGTGAATAAAAATATTTTATGTTATAAAACAGAAAACCAATAAAACAAGCAGGGACTACTCCCAAAAAAGCGATCCCTGCTTGTCGGTTATTCCTAATAACGATTTAGTGATAAATTATCTCGCCTCGAACAATTTCTTCTGCCCGGTTGCGGATGTTGTTCATGGTGCCCATCCACACCATCGGATCATGGGCTTTCAATTCTTCGGTAATGCTTTCCGCCGCTTTCATCTGATTGATGAGACAGTTCATCCGCTCTTGTGCTTGCTCATTCAGAACAGCCAGATATATCCAGAGTTTGCCGGACAAAATCAGTTCATTGTACAGGGCTGGATGATACTGCGCCAAATAGTCTTTGTGCATCCGCCCCAAAATCCCAATAGGGCGGGTTTCTTCCGGTAGCTGCAAGTCGGGAATGTAGTAGTCGCCAACCAACGTATACCGCAGGCCATTATGTTCATCGTAAATGTGATTTTTGAGTTCTTCCATGTTGTTGATCTCCTCATTCTGGTGTGATAGTTAGCAAGCCTGGCTCTCCAGAAATATTGGTAAATCATTGGTAAAACTGAGGTTGAAACACAGGAAGTGCTTGATTTACAAGCGTTTTTTCACGTCAGGTAAATCCTGCCGTGGCAAACAAACATAATCTTTATCATACGGCAAAACGTCCTTCTTTTTTTATTAAATAATACCACATTAACTCTCATTGTCAACATGCAAAACGCATAATATTTTAAGGAAAATGCATTTAAGAATATTTTTCCGCATTTATGAATTACGTGTAAAATTTGTCAAATACGCTCACAAACTGTTGAAAACAGGCAAGTAATATGATAATATACACTTAGAATATCTATGTGTATTCTTATATTAAAAATTAAGGGAGTGGTTCAAAAATGATTGAGAATGTTCAGACTGCGCTTTGTATCGTTTGGGCAGTAATGATTGTCGTGTCCGCTGTGGTTGAAGCCGCTACTGCGCAGATGGTTTCCATATGGTTTGTGGTAGGCTCGATAGCAGGTCTTATTTCGGCACTGTTTGACGTTAAGCCTGGAATACAAATTGTGATATTTACAGCCGTTTCCATTATCGCTCTCATAATCACACGACCGCTGGTAAAAAAATATATTAAGCCAAAAAAACAGCCCACTAACGCAGACAAGGTTATCGGGCAAATGGGTGTAGTCACCCAGGAAATCAACAATATCCGAGCTACAGGTCAAGTTAAAATCGGAGGAGAAATCTGGAGCGCAAGATCTGTTGACAACAGTATTATTCCCGACGGAAGCGAAGTCATTATTGACAGAATCGAGGGAGTAAAAGTTATGGTTAAAACAAATAATTAATTATAAAGGAGAAATTTTATGGGATTTTTTATTGTTTTAGGACTGATTATCATTGCTCTGATAGCGCTTATTTTGACAAACATCAGAGTTGTTCCGCAATCAAAGGCTTATGTTATTGAAAGACTCGGAACATACTTTGGCACCTGGGATACAGGAATTCATGTAAAAATACCGTTTGTCGACAGAATAGCAAAGATAATTTCCCTCAAGGAGCAGGTTGTTGATTTCAAACCGCAGGCGGTTATCACAAAGGATAACGTTACTATGCAGATAGACACTGTTGTATTCTATCAGATAACTGACCCGAAACTTTACACATACGGCGTTGAGAGCCCCATTTCCGCTATTGAGAACCTTTCGGCTACTACGCTTCGTAACATCATCGGTGAGCTTGAGCTTGACTCCACCCTCACCTCCCGTGACACCATCAACACAAAAATCAGGGTTATTCTTGACGAGGCAACCGACGCCTGGGGCATCAAGGTAAACCGTGTTGAGCTGAAAAACATCATACCACCAAGAGAAATTCAGGACGCCATGGAAAAGCAGATGAAGGCTGAGCGTGAGCGCCGTGAAGCAATACTCAGAGCCGAGGGTGAAAAGCAGTCAAGAATTCTTGTGGCAGAAGGACACAAGGAATCAAAAATTCTTGAAGCTGAGGCTGAGAAGCAGTCCGCTATTCTCAACGCAGAAGCAGTTAAGGAATCAAAAATCCGCGAGGCTGAAGGTGAAGCTGAGGCAATCCTCAAGGTACAGACTGCCACGGCTGACGCCATTAAGATGCTCAATGAAGCTGACGCCAGCGACGCTGTTGTAAAGCTCAGAGCGCTTGAGGCTTTTGCCAAGGCGGCTGACGGCCAGGCTACTAAAATTATTATCCCGTCCGAGATTCAGGGCCTTGCAGGTCTTGCAGAGGGTATAACACAATCGCTTAATAAATAATAACATTATAAACAACAGGCAGCCCGCGAAAGCGAGCTGCCTGTTGTTTTATTTGAAGATAATACACATAGATTGAACATATTTGCATAAATTCTGTTTTTGATATTATTTCTTTTTATCAACCTTTTTGTGTGCTCTTTCAGCCTTTTGCTGCTGTTCCTCAAGGGCGGTATGTCTTTCAATATTTGTATTCTCTTGTTCAAAGAGTTCTTCAAATACAGACAAGTTTTTTAAACCTTATATGTAATAACATAATATAAATAAAGCAGTGGGCACAAGCCGATTAACGGCTTATGCCCCTTGATTTATTTGGGATTTTATTAAATTTATTATTTAGCCTCGGCAGGCTGAGTCACCTGCTTCTGCTCATCTTCAGCTTCCTGCTCTTCTCTGCGGGCTTTTATCTCTTTCATCATCTGACGGTGACCGTCACCGGTGATGTTATAGAAATGCATCGGCACCAGCATAAGCAGATATCCCACTGCCGGCAGAAGTACGGTAAGGAAGAAGAGTGTATTATTCGTCGCCGCTGACTGTACCATGGAGCCCTCTGTATGGCTCTTATATCCTACCCAGCCGAGTATAGCAAGACCGATTGAGGAAGAAAGCGTGTTTTCTATCTTTCCTGTAAAGCTCATTATTGAAAGCATTATACCCTCAACACGTCTGCCGGTTTTCCATTCAATATAGTCAACCGTCTCTGCTTCCATTTCCTTTTGAATAAGGTTCTTGAACTCCAGCGGAATTGTGGTAAGACAGGTAAATGCCGAAACCATAATACCTGTAAGGAGTGATACTGACTGGTCTGCTCCCTTTTGGAGAAGTCCCTTAAATGTAAACACGGCAAACAGCAAATGCAGGATTATGGCGCTGATACAGCACACCTGATAAAATCTGCGTGAATCTGCTTTTTCTCCCAATTTCTCAACAATTTTCGGAACAAGTATTCCGGCGAACAAAAAGCCCGGAAACTTAACCACGTCGATAACAGCGTTATATTTCAGGTTGAACATAAGGTCTGCAACAAAATAGAACGATACCTGCTCTGCCACCTTGCAAAGTACAAAGAAAACATTGCACAAAAACAGCATGAGAAGTGGTCTGTTTTTAAACAGAAGCGAAAAGCACTCCTTAACAGACGGAGTATCCGAGCTGTGTCTTGCACGCTCAACGGTATTTCTGTATGTCATTCTTGTTAAGAAGAAAATACCGATTGCCGATATTATTGCGGAGGTAAGATATGCCTGTGGCGTATGGTCACGGAAATAAGGAAGCCAAGCCGCTCCGGCAACAAATACCTGAGGAAGTGCTCCTACTACCGAACGGACAATTGAGCTGACGCCGAAAAGTTTCGTTCGTTCTATTCCGTTGGGCGTAATAGAAAAGGCAAGCGCCCCCATAGGTATATCAAACGCAGTGTATGTAACATCGAGCATTACAAAAAGTATCGTTGTATAGATAACATTCAGCACAGGCGGCGCATCGGCACTGCCCACGAAAAACAGTATCATTACTATTGATACAAATATCGGAGCCCATTTTATGTACGGGCGCATCTGACCTTCCTTGGTACGGGTTCTGTCCACAAGTACGCCCATTATCGGGTCGTTGATGGCGTCAAATATACCGCAGAAAAGCCTGATTGTCGATGCCGTACCCATAGGGTCCTTAAGCTTTTTAAATAAAACATTTGTCAGGAAATAGTTAACGTATTTTGAGCTGGTCATGGAGGTGTTCATTCCCTGAGCGCCTCTGCCAAGGGCATAGGATATGGTCTCTCTCCATGTAAGATAAGTTTCCTCACCTACGTCTGTTTTAACTATTTTACTGTCTAAAAAGGTTTTTAACTTTCCCATGTTTCCATCCCTTCCGAACAATTTAACGTTACAATTTTATCAGCGCTTATTTTATTTGTAAAGAGATTTAACATAGATTTAACGTTGATTTTAAAAAAAACACCGTTTACAAATAAAACGGTGTTTTCAAATTATTTTTTCATAGCGTTATAAGATACCATTACGGCGTCATCGCTTATGTTGCAGCCGAATTCATAAAGCGGTACCTTGGCAAATATCTGCTCCAGCACGTCAAAAAGCCTGTCCATTCTCTCGGCATTAAGCTTGCGTACTGTCTGGGAAAATATATTGAACACCGCCTTGCCGGTATCCGCCTTTCTTATCCAGTTCTCCTCGCTTCTCTCAAGGAAGCATATCCCTGCCAGCTCGGCAATCTCCGGCGAGGAGTAGTCATATTTTCCGCTCCAGGGAGTACCGCAGGCATAAACCTTGTCGCCTATAAGTCTAATAGCCGGCTTGTCGTCATTGAGCATATGAGCCCTGTCGCCGAAATGCTTAAGCCAAAGCTGAGTATGGGTTGACTTGCCGGTACCGCTGTCGGCAGAAAACGCATACGCGACGCCGTCCAAAACAATGCACGAGGAGTGAAGCAGTATGCCGTTAAATCTGAGAAGCTCAGTATAAAAATCCGAGCCGGTCAGCATATATTCCCAGTCATCCTGGACAAGTTCCGGGTGCTCCTCCATTGCCCTGAGCACTCTTTTTTCATCCACATCTATGACAATATCAATGTGCTGATTTTCGTCCTGATTATCGGCAAGATACGGCTGAGCCTGCTTTTTCGTCCTGCCCTTTGGGTTTATCATATTTACTTTAAGTCCTGCGATATCGTATATAGGCATAAATTTATCCTTGAAATAAAATATTTAGGCAGTGTGTGATTTATCTGCTTTAATTTTTAGTATAAACCATATAATAGCTTTTAGCAAGTGGCATTTGCAGTCTATGTAAAAATTAACCTGTGCCTTGAATATTGACAAAAGCGAACATTTGGTCTATAATGAACATATGTTCGATATGTTGAGGAAGTGATACTAATGGAACGGGAGATACTGCACGTGGACTGCAACAAATTTTACGCCAGTGTGGAGTGTTATCTGCATCCGCAGCTAAGGGACAAGCCTGTCGCCGTGGGCGGAAGCGAGCAGTCACGCCACGGAATCATCCTGACAAAAAACGAAATAGCCTCAAAATACGGTCTGGTAGTGGGCGAGCCTCTTTGGAAGGCAAGGCAAAAATGCCCTGACCTTATTATAGTTCCGCCGAATTTCCCGGTATATATTGAGTTTTCAGGTAAGGTAAGAAAAATTCTTGAGGATTACACAGACCTCATTGAACCGTTCGGGCTGGACGAATCCTGGATAGACGTAACAGGCGACTGGAAAAAATCCGGCTATGCCATTGCTCAGGAAATACGTCAAAGAGTAAAAAATGAAGTCGGAATTACTGTAAGCATAGGACTCAGCTTTAACAAAATATTTGCAAAGCTCGGCTCCGACTACAAAAAGCCCGACGCTGTAACCGTGATAAGCAGGGATAATTACAAGGATATCGTATGGAATCTTCCCTGCAGCGACCTGCTCATGATAGGCAGAGCCACCACAAAAAAGCTGAATTATTACGGCATATACACAATAGGCGACGTGGCAATGGCTGACGACAGGTTTATGAAAAATCTTCTGGGAAAAAACGGACAGATGCTCCAGCGCTTTGCCAGGGGGCAGGACACGTCACCCGTAAGGCATATGTCCCTTTCAAGGGACATAAAAAGCATAGGAAATTCCACCACAACCCCCAGAGATTTGAAAAACGATGAGGATGTAAAAATTATATTTACCGTTTTAGCAGAGAGCGTGTCACGGCGAATGAGAAAACACGGAGTAAAGGGCGTTACGCTGACAATTTCCGTGAGGGACTGCAAGCTAAACACTTTTACACGCCAGTGCACAATGCAGGCGCCCACCAACGTAAGCGCTGAACTTATAAAAAATGCCCTGGCGCTTTTCTCAGCAAACTACAACTGGGAAAATCCTATCAGGAGCCTGGGACTGAGCGTAACAGATTTTGATTTTGACGGCATACTGCAATATGACATATCAGGCTCAGTGGAAAAGAGAGAAAAACTTGAACGTCTGGAAACCGCCGTCGACAAACTAAAGGACAGATACGGAAACTATTGTATCCAGAAAGCCACCGCCCTCTTTGATGAAAAACTTTCTCATTTTAATCCCTTTGAGGAGCACACAATTCATCCCGTCTGTATTTAATCGATTAATCAAATTCGCATATACAAATCATATCAGGCATATTGAATATACAAAAAAGCTGAGCGCACCCAGTACGCTCAGCTTCACGTTATCGGCGTTATTTTATTGCCGTAAAAAACAAACGGCTGAAACGAAAAATAACCTCTCCGTTTCCCTGCGTCGGATATTCTTCTTTAATCCGTGCAAGAACATCCTGCTCAAACTCGTTTTTATCGGCATCGTCAAGTTTCTCAAGATAAGGTCTTAATCCTGTTGCCCTGTACCACTCAATAATACTTTCCTGCGACGGAAGTCTGTGAAAATAAACCGTTTTCCAAATTGAAAAATCGGAGGAAATATCTGAAAGCAGATTAAAATATTCTGCGAGATTGTAAAAATTTCTTTTATTACAGAATTTATCTTTCCATTTATCACTTTTCACAATATTCTCCACGATATGATTAATAGGCATTTCAGCTTGATTGGGCACCTGCACAGCCAAGACTCCGCCGAGATTAAGAACGCCCATCATATTTTTCAAAAGAACGTTATGATTCGGTACCCACTGAATACAGGCATTTGAAAACACTATGTCAAATTTTCCTGTCAATTTATCAAAATCTTTTGTTGCGTCAAAAAGAATAAAATCAATATCCGGATAATCCTTTTTTGCCTTTTCAATCATGTTAGGTGAAAAATCAGCTCCGATAATATTAGCATCAGGGTAACGCCCTTTTAAAACAGCAGTGCTGTTACCCGGACCGCAGCCTATATCAATAATATTTTTCGGATCGTCAAAAGTAATTCTGTTTAAAAGATCAATTGACGGCTGAGTACGCTCTTTTTTAAATTTTAAATAATTTTGCGGATTCCAGTCACTCATACCATTACACTCCTAAAATAAAAAGTCAGCCTAAAATCGCAATGATTCCGGCTGACTTTGATTTTTATTATAATAATGATGCAACCATATCGCCCATCTGCGATGTGTTGACAGTCTCAAGACCCTCCTGAGCAATATCAGGCGTTCTGACCTTGGTCAGCGCCTCGTCCACTGCTTTTTCAATGGCATCAGCCGCCTGAGCTTCGCCGAAAGAATAACGCAGCATCATTGCTCCTGAAAGAATCGTAGCAAGCGGATTTGCCTTTCCCTGGCCGGCGATATCGGGGGCCGAACCGTGAATAGGCTCATACATGCCGAAAGTTCCCTCTGCCAGCGAAGCAGAAGCCAGCATGCCGATGGAACCGGAAATCATTGAAGCCTCGTCAGACAAAATATCGCCGAAAATATTTGATGTTACTATTGTGTCAAACTGATTGGGATTGCGCACAAGCTGCATTGCGCAGTTGTCAACATACATATATGATATCTCAACCTCAGGATAATCCTTGCCGACCTCTTCCATAACCTTTCTCCAAAGTTTGGAAGAATCAAGAACATTCGCCTTGTCAACGCAGGTCAGTTTCTTGCCGCGCTTCATTGCGTACTCAAAGCCAGCCTTGACAATTCGCTTAATCTCGGGATAAGTGTATCTCTCCGTATCGTAAGCGCCAACAACGCCGTTTTCCTCATACGTTCCTCTGTCGCCGAAATAGATACCTCCGGTGAGTTCACGTACAATAAGGATATCCAGATTATCACCGATAATCTCGGACTTCAGCGGCGAAGCGTCCTTAAGCGGGGCAAAAATCTTTGCCGGACGGAGATTAGCAAAAAGTCCCAGAGATTCACGAATGGCAAGCAATCCCTTTTCAGGTCTGATTTCGCTTGGAAGAGTATCCCATTTAGGTCCGCCGACAGCGCCCAGAAGAACTGCATCGGAAGCCTTACAAGCCTCCTCGGTCTCCTTTGGATAAGGAACTCCGGCAACGTCTATAGCTGCGCCGCCTAAAAGCTGATAATTGTAATCAAAGGAAAATCCAAACTTCTCCCCTGCCTTATCAAGCACCTTGATACATTCGTCTACGATTTCAGGGCCGATTCCATCGCCCTTTAAAACAGTAATTTTATATGTGTTCATATCTGTCCTCCGAAAGCGCCCCTGCGGGTGCCGTAATATGTTTTTTTATATTAAATCAGCAAACGTCAAAGATACCGGGCATGGTGTTGTCACGCATAGTATCTTTCTGGTCACGGTTAATGGCACATACGATGCCTTTCATTGAAGCATAGCTGATGTTGTGGCTTACTCCGATACCGAAAACGTCTTTGCCCTGCGGGTTTTTTAGGTGGATATAGCTGATAGCCTTTGAGTCACTGCCGACTGCTATTGCGTGCTCGCTGTAGTCAACAAATTCATAATCCGTAATACCCACTGCCTGTATCGCTGAGAAGAATGCGCTGATAGGACCTGCGCCCTTTCCCTCGATTTTCACCGCTTCGTTGTCCTTATACTTGATTTCGCCGGTGAAATGAACAGAGGTAAGATAATCGCCCTCGTTCTTCTCCTCGCTTATCTTGTAGTTAAGAAGCTTATACGGTCCGCAAACATTCCTGTATTCTTTCTGGAACAGGTCGAATACCTCGGAGGGATGAAGCTCCTTGCCCTTTTCGTCACAGGCTTTCTGAACAACAGCGCCGAATTCAACATGCATTGCCTTCGGCATATTAATGCCGTAATCATTTGCAAGGATGTAAGCCGTTCCGCCCTTGCCACTCTGGGAATTAATACGAATAATCGGCTCATACTCACGTCCGACATCGGCTGGGTCGATAGGAAGATACGGAACCTCCCACATATCCGTGCCGCTTTCTTTCATATATATCTTGCCCTTGTTGATAGCGTCCTGATGTGAACCGGAAAAAGCGGTGAACACAAGCTCTCCGGCATATGGATGACGGGGCTCAACTTTCATCTTTGTAGTTCTTTCGTAAATTTCCTTAATCTTATTAATATCATGGAAGTCAAGTTTCGGGTCAACTCCCTGAGTCCACATATTCAGAGCAAGCGTTACGATGTCAACATTGCCCGTTCTTTCACCGTTTCCGAAAAGCGTGCCTTCAATTCTGTCAGCGCCTGCAAGCAGAGCAAGCTCGGCGGCGGCAACTCCCGTGCCTCTGTCGTTATGAGGATGCAGAGAAATTATGGCTGCGTCACGGTTTGGCAAATGGCGGCAGAAATATTCAATCTGGTCGGCATAGCCGTTTGGCGTTGATCCTTCAACGGTGGACGGAAGATTGAGAATAATCGGGTCTTCCTTGGTGATATGGAGTTCCTCCATTACCTGACGGCAGATTTCTACAGCGTTATCCATTTCTGTTCCGCTAAAGCTTTCCGGGCTGTATTCAAAGCGTATATGAGTCTCAGGATTTTCTTTCTTCTGCTCCTGAGTCAGCTCATAAATAAGCTTTGCTCCGTTTACTGCAATATCTATTACGCCCTGCATATCCGTCTTAAACACTACTTTACGCTGAAGTGTAGAAGTTGAGTTATAGAAATGAACGATTACGTTCTTAGCTCCCTTGATTGCCTCAAAGGTTTTTTTGATAAGGTGAGGTCTTGCCTGAACAAGCACCTGAATGGTAACGTCGTCAGGAATATATCCGCCGTCAATCAGCGTACGCAAAATCTCATATTCCGTCTCGCTGGCTGACGGGAAGCCCACCTCTATTTCCTTTACACCGATATTGACAAGAGTGGTGAAAAGCTCCAGCTTCTCCTGGAGGTTCATCGGGTCAACAAGCGCCTGATTGCCGTCACGCAGGTCAACTGAGCACCAAATCGGCGCCTTGGTTATAGTTTTGTCAGGCCAGGTGCGGTCCGGAATGTTTATCGGCTTGAAGCCGACATATTTTTCATACCCTTTTTTCATAAGAATCAGTCTCCTTTCAGTTTTGCACAGGAGCAAAAAATAAGCCCCTATACAGTAGTATTGTATAGGGACGTAATATCTACGTGGTACCACCCTACTTCAGCAGAAGAATCTGCCCTTTAGCATCAATCAATGCCTTTGCCTGTAACGCAGCAACACGGCTGTTCCTATTGATTTCTATTCAAAACAGCAACTCCGCAGAGAGCTATACACTTAATAACCCGTATTGACTCACACCGACCGTCAACTCTCTTAAACTGAATTATAAAGTCTTTTTCTGCTTCATAGTTTTTATTTGGGTACTATTAATTTGTAAGAACATTATAACAAATTAAACAAATTTGTCAAGAAAAATTACGCCAAACCTTTTTCTCAGGCATAAATGCGCAGTTAAAGCAGTGAATAACCGTAGCCGTTAGCTATTGCGTCCACCTTTTCGCCTGCCTTGCAGTGGGGGCAGTCATGGGGAGCATACGCTTCGTAGCCGGGAACGTCCTCCCTGGTGAAAATTGAATTTATTTCAACACCGTCTATGCTGTCAATTGCTGAGAAAATGGCTGTTACTCCGGCAACCGTTCCGCCGTAATAAGCAACGCTTTCCATTGCTCTTTCCACAGTTTTACCGCTGGTGATACAGGAAATAAGCACAAGAACATTCTTGCCTCTGATTAGCTTTTTCAGATTGTCACGGAAAATAATATTGCCCGCTGCGTCATATTCCGGACCGAGGACATAAACATTATTATCCGGGTTCGGATTGAACATACTCGGACGTGACAGCTCGTGAGCAAGATATGCGCCCAGCGCCTGAGTCTCATAAAGGCATAGCACTGTGTCCACCGGTATGCTGCGCTCAGTATAATAGCGTGACATAAGCATTGCGGCGTCAACCGAAACATTATGGTTGTGCTTTATGTCCGATGTACCGATATAATAATTCATATGCGATGACGCGGAAATGAAATGCCCCGGCATTGCGTGGATAAATACTCTTTCATCACTGTGAGAGGTTATTGTATAGACAGGTTTATCCATAAGAGCAGCTCCTTACTATTTATTATATTAATTTTACATTAGATTCTATATTTTTTCAACCGAGGGGGATATAAAAAATATTATCAATAATTTGTGAAAAATAAACAACGGCGGACGTTTATATAAAACGTCCGCCTGAGCTGTTATAACTTGTTTATATTATACCTAATTATTATACCTTATCCTCGTATCTTTCTGCGGTAATTATTCCGTCATTGACATTAAGCTTGCAGATACGGGCGTTTCTGCGGTCGCCTGTAAGACCGTCATCATCAATATCCCTGGCATGATATACCGCATACCACTGGTCCTTATATTTTATCATTGAGTGGTGACCTGTGCCCTCTTCAAATTCGTTTGCCTTGAGCACAGGAGCATAGGTGTTGTCGTCAGGATATTTTTCAAATTTTATCTTAGTAAGGTCAGTTTCATCTGTCTTTGCCCTGGCATAGCCAATATAGTAAGACGGCTGCAAATAGCAGTTGCCGGAATACATAAGATACTGCCAGTCGCCCTCTTTGAAATAAAACGCGCCCTCGATGGTGTGCCAGTTAACGCCCTTCTTGTATCTGTCTTTCATATATACATCCTCGTCAAGAGTAGGAACAATAAGGGTTACGGGCTTACCCTCGGCAGTCCATGGGTCAAGAAGTCTGTCAACGACTATATATGTACCCGGTCTGTCGCCGTCAAAGCGGTTTGTGGAATAGAAAATGAACAGTCCGTTTTCGTTCTTAACAACATGAGAGTCAATGGAAAAAGGATGAAGAAGCTGCTTTGCGTTTTCAAATGGACCTAACGGACTTTTGCTGCTGGCAACATGCATAGTCTGTCTGTGTCCGCCCTCGTCGGGAGTATCTCCGTAAAACTCAAAGGAACAGTACATATAGTAAGTTCCGTCAATTTCTATAACACACGGTGCCCAGAAATCCTCCACGTCGGGATATGTAAATACTTTTCCGTAAAAATTCCATTCACCGAAGAGGTCATCGGCATAGTAAGCATAAACGCCGTCTGATCCAGTAGTATAAATATAAAATTTTCCGTTGCTCTCAAAAATATACGGGTCAGCCTGACCGATATAATTCTCCTTGTCGATTTTTAAAAGATGCATAATATTTCACC